>ERZ1674177.9-NODE-9-length-59460-cov-33.228634_pt1 | contig 59460 bp, 48 predicted proteins | sample MGYA00581287_ERZ1674177 | MGnify/ENA primary metagenome ERZ1674177 (study PRJEB41354, sample SAMEA4873336) | human saliva metagenome | biome: human-associated habitat [ENVO:00009003]; feature: mouth environment [ENVO:08000002]; material: saliva material...
GTTCATTAAGATATTTTGTACGGATAGTATCCTTTTCTTGCTGTTCTTCACTATTATGATACTCACCATCAACTTCAATGATAAGGCTAATTTCTAAACAAATAAAATCAGCAATATAGTCCCCAATGGCATGTTGCCGTCTGAATTTCAATCCTAACTGTCGGTCTCTTATACACTGCCAGAGTAAAGTCTCTGCATCAGTCAGTTTCTTACGGTTATTAACTGCATTGTTTTTAAGAATCTGATAGATGTCAGGGTGGGCTGTACGAAATGGGGAAGTCTTACCCTCCGCCCTCTCCTTCAGAGAAGGAGCTGCAAGATTGGTGAGGTTTTGTTGTATGTTTGCAGAATATTTATTTACCATATTATAGTCCCCCCGCTGTAATCCTTTGAGGGAGTTGTTAGCAGCAGCTCCCTCTCTGAAGGAGAGGGCGGGGGGTGAGGCTGTAAGTAAACCAATAATATTTGGTTCTAATATTTGACTTGCTTCGTCAATGATGGCGAGGTCGAACTGCTTGATATTAAAGAGTGCAGCATTGCTGTTCATTGTTGAGGTTGTGGCTACAACGATGCGCGCATCTGCTAAGGTAGACTTTATGCTGTTGAGGGTTGCGTTGTCATCTAACACTTCCTTCAATAAATGGTCACTATATTTCGGATCACAACTGAACTCATTACCAATGCGGATATAGTCAAGTTCGTTCTCTGTCAGCATATTACAAATCTCGTCGACAGCACGATTTGTATAGGCAAGGAGGAGGATTGAACTTTGAACTTTGAACTTTGAACTTTGAACTTTAGGCTTTTCTGCCAACTGCTCACGTACAAGGAATTGCAGAGCCTGCGAGGTTTTGCCAGTGCCGGGAGGACCGATAAGAAGGAAATAATCCTGTGCCTGCTTTGCTTTCAAGATGATTTCGTCATAATCGGGATGGTAGCTGCGGGATAAGGTCAGCGACTTATCGACGCATGGTACACGCTGTCCCAAAAGTAGCTGACGGCGTTCTTCGTTTGAAGTGATGAAAGTGTAAAGACTTCTGATAGCCGATGTGCCACCGATGTCACTACCAGCATGCTCAATAGCGAAGTAATCTCCGCTGATAAGGTCAGGGTTTTGCTGTCCATCATTGAGGTGTACAACAAGTCTGTCACCATGTATCTCCTGTAGTGAACCTTTGAAAAGAATACTCATTCTCACGTCAGGAGCCTCGTTCTTCTTGTACGCATAGAGGTAAATCATATCTCCTCTGCGAAAGTTAGGGAGGAAATCTTCGCCCTGTTGGGGTACAGCGAGTGTAATCGTATCATATCCATTGAACGAGCTGCTACGCTCTTTCTCGATAATAGTCAGTTCTGTATAGATATTTCCTGTCTCTTTCTTCTCTGCAAGAGGCATGTTCCATAGGTCAGCATTACTGTTTCCTACACCTTCCTGTACACCCACTTTCGACACTAATTGTTCCTTGATAACAAAGGTCATCATACGTGTGAAATAAGCACGTTCGAGGTCGTTGAGTTGGTGAAGTGGTGCCAGTGTTTCAGTGAGTTGTGGTAAGAGGTATCTATTGTAGAAGTTATCGTTTTGCTTCTCAACGTTCAATGTCTGCGGTGTGAGCAATGGCAACATCCTATCAAAGCCATTATCAGCCATCCAGAACTCGGTTGCTATGGCTTGATTACGGAAGCGGATAGCTTCACGGATCAGCTTTTGCAGTGGCTCCACTTCGAGGAGTCCGTCGGGTAGGGGATATTTTGAATACAAGAGTTGGATGTGTGCATTCTTCGGACTAAGTTGGAAGTTATATTGCAAGATACCGTAGTAGAGCAACACCTGCACGTAGTGTTTCTCAACATGGAGTGAGCCATGCGGATTTTTGTATTTGCGTTCAATAAAAGTATTCTTGCCCGACTTCTGCTCAACAAGTAGTTTTAAGTCGGTTGTCATCAAGTCGACACGACCCTGTATGCCCAATCGTTCGCATACAAAGGAAGGTTCAAGAATCGCTTTCTCACGGTCGAAGGTTTGGAAGATTTCGTCAACAATCCCTTTGATATTCTCCACTTGTCGTTCTGCATCTTGTTTGAAAGATGCTGCATCAAAGTCGGGACAGGTCGCATAGTCCAAAGCCTTCTCTCTGAAGTTAGAACGGAAGGTCTCTTTGATGTCGTATCCTGCAGGATGATTGATGATATCATCGAGTGCAGAACCAGCGAAGTTACCTAATACAATGTGTTTATTGCTCAGGCGGGGAGTAAGTCTGTTGACGGTGAAAAGCAACGGATGGTGTCCGTAAGTCTCAAAACAGTTTGCTATGGTAGAGATATCTATCAGATAGTCTGGCTCAACGACGATAAGACGTGGTACGACCTTTTTTCGTGTAACAGTACAGTCAAGGAGGTTCAGTTGCATCCCTTCGCGTAGCATCGGGCGTAAGTAGCTGAAATCAATGTAGTCTGGTGTGTTCATATAGTCCACCGTTAAGAGTTCTTCGCTACTGTCTTGATTGGTTACAGCTACCTGAATAGTACTGTCGTCCCACTCTCTTACGATACAACGAATGTAACGATAATTCGTAATCTGTATATTCTCCGTTGTGCGTCCACGTGCTGGAATTTTCCCAACGAGGAACGACGGGATAGCTTCCTGCACAACAGCAGACACGAAGATAGCCAAGGCACGACAGTCGTAAGCCACGTCTTCAGGGAGAATCGGGGCATTAGAGTTACTATGTCGGCGCATTTTCTGGATTGCCACAATATCCTGTGGGGCGATGTTATGCTGTCTGCAGAGCGACTCCACCTGCGAAGAAAGGTTGCCGAAACCATGTCGGGTATTCTTTAATCCTTCATGACAAGCAATGACGAGCGTCTCGTGCATGATGAGTGCCTGTGCTTCAGATGGTGCCGAAAGGATGTCAGCGATACGTGAGAAAAGTTCGTGTGCCATAGGATAAAGTCTCCTCAGTCCTCTTGGTAAAGAGGTATTACATTTTTACAATGCGTGAGGACTAATTCGTTGGGTTATGTTTTGAGTGCGTGTTATTGCTTTTTCGTCAGTTGGTTGTGAGTTCTCTTTGTTACAGAAAGGCTATTAGTGTGAATTATTTTCATGAAGAGAAGAATTTATTTACATGAAAATAAATATTTCTTTTCACGATGAAAAATATTTCTTTTCATAAAAATAATTCGCAAAAATGAGTCTTTTCGCCTGCTTACTGTCCTCCTAAGCGTTCAAAGAAAGTGATAATTTCCTCCCAAGTCTTGAACTCTTCGCTACCGAAAAGTAGGCTTGTGCCGAGGAAGTCGTCGTGTTCAGTACTACTGATGAAGTAGTCTCCATAGAGAAGTTGAGGCTGGTTGGTGAAGATAGTATGGTTCCACGCTGGTGCGCTGAAGGCATCTTCTATCCATGCCTGCTGTTCAGTGATGGCTGACGGATTGTTGGTTGGTGCAGGACACACAAAGAATACGTTGTAGTTATCAAGTAAGAACTCGTAAGCTTTGTTCAAACTTGATTTCGGTTTGCCGTATCCATCAGCGAGGGTGTTCTGATCAATGAGTACCGTACGACGTTCGCGGCCTTCCTGTCGGTCGTCAATCCATCGGATAATAGGCATGAGGTAATGGAAAACAGCTTTCTCGATGAGTCGGTGTTCACCATGAAAACGGATCGCCTGAGGGTAATGTTCGTTGAAAAGGTCGAAGGTGTGGACAACAGGGTCTGCATCACCAAAGAGTCCGAAGACACGTTGCTGCTCTTCCTCTGTCACTTGTGAGAAACACTTTTCAGTTATCTCTTTGTATTCCTTTACCAATGCTTTGGTTACGATAACCTCTTGTACGCCATCTTGTCGTGGATTTTGGAACACCTGTTTACCCATCATATTCGTCTCGCTGATGTTTGTTCCCATTTGAAAAGCAGGATTCACGCAGATACGGTCGACACCATAAAGCATCTCGGTGTACATACCTCCCATTGAAGTACCAATAATAAGGTCGGGCTTTTCGGTATTAACAAGGTTGCGCAATAGTTCCATCGCCTCCTCAGGATGTATGGGGAGGTCGGGCGCAATGACTGTAGCTTCGGGCATATAGTCCCTCAGTATCTGTACCGTATGACTTGAACCGGCTGACATAAAGCCGTGAACGTAGATAATCTTCTTTCCTACCATGAGGTCAGGAAAGGTCTTTTTATATTGATTTTCCATTGATTCTTTTTAGGAGTTAAAGGAGTTGAAGGAGTGAAATGGAGGGAGATGAATCTGGAGTTAAAGGAGTTAAAGGAGTGAAAGGGAGTTAAGACAAATGTGTTGTGGGTGTCTTTATATTGATTTTCCATTGTTCCTATTTGGGAGTTAAAGGAGTTGAAGGAGTGAAATGGAGTTAAGACAAATGCGTTATGGGGTGTCTTTATATTGATTTTCCATATTAAAAACAACTTCAAATCTTGCCATTTGGAACTCTTTTTCAAGCCCTTTTAAATGATTATTTGTGAGATAATAGTGTGATAACTATACCCCCTCTTTCTCCTTTTTGCCTCCCCTCCCTTCGGAGGGGTCGGGGGAGGCTTTTTATATCAGTGGCAAACTGATACCATTTATCTTCTGATAGATATCGAGTGCATAGATATCTGTCATTCCACTGATGAAGTCGAGGACTGCCATGATACGTGTTTCAAGACAAGGACTTTGGATGTCATACTGGCTTGAGAAGCTTCGAATAAGCTGCTGACTGTGGAAGTGTTCAGGCTCAACGGCAGCACCGATGAGTGCTTCCATCAGTGTTTCCATAATCTTATAGCCTGATAACTCAACGTCGAGGACTGCTTTACTGCGGTAAATCCTATCCACTGAGACTTCTGTGCAGTGTTTGTAAGCCTGTCGGGGAAGCTCGGAAATATGTTTGATGAGCGACCCTTCGAAGGTTCCATTGAGTATCTCCTCTTCGTGTTCTACAAAGACATTGACACATTCTGCCTCCAATAATCCTACGGCACAGGCACGGAAGTAAACAACTTGTTCGTTTTGGTCGGTCACACCCTCTTCTTCTATGCGCTTTCTAATGCTCTTTCTGGTTTCTTCATCGAAGAAGCCAAGGAGCAAATCGGCTGTCTCCTCAAACGAAAGAAGTTTGAGTTTATGAGAGTCTTCGATATCCATAATCTCGTAACAGATATCGTCTGCAGCCTCCATAAGATAGGTCAACGGATGACGAACATAACAGATACCAGCCTCAGAGCTATCCTTTTGAATGATACCTAATTCATCAGCAATCTTCTTATAGGTTTCTTCTTCCGTAGCAAAGAAACCGAACTTGCCGTGTTTGCTGGCATAAGTGGAACTGAAAGGATACTTTACGATACTCGCTAAAGTGCTATAAGTCATAACGAATCCACCTTCTCTTCGGCCTAAGAAACGATGGGTCAGCAAGCGGAAAGCATTGGCATTGCCCTCAAAATGAGTAATATCTTCCCAGAAATGTGGGCTAACTTTCTCCTTCAAGCTAATCCCTGGACCTTCTGTGAAGAATGCCTGCATAGCCTTTTCGCCACTATGCCCGAAGGGAGGATTACCCATGTCGTGTGCATAACAAGCTGTTTGTACGATGGTTCCAATCTCTTCAAAGAGCGTACCACGCAACTCTGGGTGTATTTCGATGAGTCTTCTTGCAACGTCATCACCTAAAGATTTACCCAAGGAAGCCACCTCTAAAGAATGAGTTAGGCGGTTGTGCACAAAGACACTGCCTGGTAGAGGGAATACTTGGGTCTTGTTCTGCAGTCGTCTGAACGGTGCAGAGTAAATCAATCGGTCGCTGTCACGCTTAAATTCGGAGCGATCATCGTGTCGAAGGGCGTGACGCTCTTCCTGTCCGAGACGCTTGTTGGATATGAGTTGTTGCCAGTTCATTGCGGGATTTTTGGGTGATGGGTGTTGAATATTGGGTGTTGGGTGTTGAATGTTGGGTGTTGATGATTTCTGTTTATTACTTGCTGGGTGCTGAATATTGGGTGATAGGTGTTGAATATTGGGTGTTGATGATTTCTGTTTATTACTTGTTGGGTGCTGAATATTGGGTGATGGGTGTTGAATGTTGGGTGTTGATGAATTCTGTTTATGATTTATTGGGGGCTTGAAAGTTACACACAAAAGTAATTAAAATTGGCTAAAAACAAGTTTTTTACTTCATAAAATGTATGAATGTGGCTTTAAATGCTTAATTTTGTACCTTATTATATGGCAATGATACAGATAAAAGTAATTAATAAAGGGTATCAGCAGCTTCCTGCTTATGCTACTTCACAGAGTGCGGGGATGGACCTCCGCGCTAATATCGATGCACCTATCGTACTGCAACCCATGGAGAGAAGACTTATTCCAACTGGTCTTCATATTGCACTTCCAGTGGGGTTTGAAGCACAGGTGCGCCCTCGTAGCGGTCTTGCTTTGAAGCATGGACTGACTGTTCTCAACTCTCCTGGTACGATTGATGCCGACTATCGTGGTGAAATCATGGTACTACTCATTAACTTCTCAGATGAACCTTTTACCATCAATGATGGTGAACGCATTGCGCAGATGGTCATTGCACGTCACGAACAAGCAGAGTTTGTTGAGGTAGAAGAACTCGATGAGACCGAACGTGGTGAAGGCGGATATGGCCATACGGGCGTGAAGTAAAGACAAAGAAAGAAACGATAAATGTTCAATAACGTTATATTGAAAGTCACAAAGATGCGCCGTACCCTCCTTGCTCTTGCTTTGTTGGGCGGCTCTTTGGCGATGCATGCTGACCGAGAGGATAGCCTTCAAAGTTATAACTACTTCTTCCTTGAGGCGATACGGCAGCAAGAAATGGGCAACCTTACGGCTGCTTTCGACCTTCTGTGCCATGCACGCGACCTCAATCCACAAGCTCCAGAGGTTTATTATCAGTTAGCTGCTTTTTATGTGGATATGAAGAAGGATGCGGTGGCACGTGAATACTTCGAGAAGGCAGCAAGTCTTGACCCCGAAAACTCAGCTTATCAAGAGAAATTAGGAAAGCTTTATGTGTCACAGAAAGACTATCCTAATGCAATAAAAGCCTTCGAACGCCTTTATGAATCCAATAAAACGCGTTCTGACGTACTGCAAATTCTCTATCAACTCTACGGTTCCCAGAATGATTACAAGATGATGATTAAATGCTTGGAACGTCTGGAAACACTGGAAGGAACCAATGAGCAGATTTCACTTAGTAAGATGCAACTCTACGAACAGATGGGGGAAAAGCGCAAAGAGTACGACGAGTTGAAGGCACTCGTTGACAGTCATCCGCTCGATCTTAACTATCGTGTGATGTTCGGAAACTGGCTTTTGCAGAATGGAAAGAAGAAGGAAGCACTTCAAAAGTATCGTGATGTACTGAAAGAAGACCCTGATAACTCGCTTGCCAAGCTTTCCATGATGGATTATTATAATAATATTGGAGACAAGGCTACTGTAAAAACAATCCTACAGGAACTCTTGCAATCGCCAAAAACAGAAAAGGAAGCGAAGTTAGAGTTACTACGTCAGGTCATTACAAGCAGTCAGAAAGATAATACTCCAGATAGTACTGAGGTGATGAGGCTCTTCTCTGTAGCCTTAGCTGTTCCTCAAGAAGATGCCGATATCTATATGCTTAAAGCCGCATATATGACACTTCGCAAGCAACCAAAGGCTGCAGTCAATCGTGTTTATGAGCAAGCTCTTGAGGTAGAACCCGATAATTCGCGTGCAAGAATAGCATTGATACAGAATATTTGGGACACACAAGACTACGATAAGGTTATCGCTATTTGCCGACCAGCCATAGAATACAACCCAGATGAGATGGCATTCTATTATTTCCAAGGTATGGCTCAGTTCCACAAGCACGACGGTGACGCGGCACTGGAGACCTTCCGCAAGGGAGTTGGGCAGATAAAGCAAGACAGTGACCCAGCTATTGTGTCGGATTTTTACGGTATCATGGGTGATATTCTGCATGAGAAAGGACTCAATAAAGAAGCTTTTCAAGCCTATGACAGCTGTTTGCAGTGGAAAGCAGACAATGTGGCTGCATTGAATAACTATGCCTATTACCTCAGTGAGGCGAATGAAAACCTCACAAAGGCAGAGCAGATGAGCTATAAGACTATTAAGGCTGAGCCAAATAATAGTACTTATCTTGACACCTACGCATGGATTCTTTTCCAACAAAAGCGCTACGAAGAGGCAAAGATATATATCGAACAAGCGATTCGTAATGACTCTACACTGAGCAACGTAGTCAAGGAACACGCTGGTGATATCTATGCACAGACAGGCGATATAGAAAAAGCTCTTGAGTTCTGGAGGAAGGCTCTCGAAGGAAATAAGGAGAATGCGACATTGAGAAAGAAGATAGAACTAAAGAAATACATAGCAGAATGAAAAAAACAAAGATATTACTTGTAAGCATGACTGCCCTGCTGTTGGCATCATGTGGTACAAAGAAAGCTGTGATTCAACAGAAACCTGTGCAGGATAACAAGGTTGCACAGCAGACAGCACCTGCTACAAAGGATAGCAAGATGCAGAGTGTTGTTGTCATGCAGCGTGTTGCAGACAATGCACTTTACCAAAAGAACCTTGTTTCAAATCTTACTTTTACGCTCAACGATGGGCATAAAGATATTACCGTACCAGGTATTCTGCGTATGCGTAAAGATGAGGTTATCCGTCTACAGTTGCTGATTCCAATTCTTCGTAGTGAGGTGGGACGTATCGAGTTTGCAAAGGATTATGTCCTCTTCATCGATCGCATCCATAAGCAGTATGTAAAAGCAAGCTACGATGAGGTAGGATTCTTGCGTGATAATGGAATCAACTTCTATTCACTCCAGTCGCTTTTCTGGAATCAAGTGTTCATCCCTCGTCAACAAAAGGTGAGCGAAGCAGACCTCTCACAGTTTGCTGTTGATGAGAGTAAAGCACAAACAGAGGGCTCAACCCTGATAAGTCTTAAAGACGGAAAGATGGATTATAAGTGGTCAGTTAATCCTAAGAGCAATCAGATTGTCCTAACAACTGTTACTTATAATAGCAATACACATGGTGCTTCAAAGCTCTCATGGAGTTATGATGACTTTAAAGCGTTTGGCTCAAAGCTCTTCCCTGCAAGTCAGCTATTGACAATCAATACACCAAAGTTTGGACAGAAGCCAGCAAAGACACTTAAGGCAAGTTTCGATCTTGAGAGCTTCAGCGATGCCAGCGATTGGGAAGTTTTTACCACACCATCTGATAAGTATACAAAAGTAAGCGTAGAGGATATCCTCGGCAAACTAATGAACTTTTAAATGAAACGTCTTTCTTTATTATTCATATTGTCAATAATGTGTATGCTGAGTGTTTCTGCGCAGCATTCACGTAAGCATAGGAAACAGCAAAAAACAGCTGTGGCTCAATCCGTAGAACCCCAAACTACCGTAAAGGGTAAGGGTAAGAAAGCTGTAAATGCGATTAATAACAACCACGCTGTAGCACCTGCTACTCCTGTAAAAGGTCAGAAGCCAATAGTTGAGAAACTGCAAACTCAACCCCAACCGAAGGGCAAGCAGCAGCAGGATAAGTTACAACACCAGCAACAACTCAAGGGACAGCAACCTCAAGTGAAGGGACAACAACCTCAACTCAAGGGTCAACCTGCTCAAGTGAAGGGTCAGCAAGTTGTCCGTGGTAAGGGTGCTGTACGCAACGCTCATGTTGGTAAGAAGGGTGCAAAGGGTCCTGCATACGTGACGACAGAGGAAATCAAAGGTTTACAACAGCAAAACTTGAAGTTGCAAAAAGAGATTTCAGAGCACGAAGAGGAAATGAAAGTAAAGCAGAAGGACGTTGACGACCGTCTGCAGAAGATTGTACGCCTTGATACTGAAATCGGTCAGCACCAAAGAACGATTGATACAATCGCCACAGATATCAAAGGATTGGATTCGAATATCGGTATCCTGAAAGGTCAGTTAGCTTCTCTTGAGTCACAGTTGGGCGAGCGTCGTGCTCGTTTCATCCGTTCTATGCGTTACATGGCACGTCATCGTAGTATTCAAGACAAGTTGATGTTCGTCTTCTCGGCAAAGAACTTGACCCAGATGTATCGTCGTCTTCGTTTCGTACGTGAGTATGCTGCCTATCAGCGTGCGCAGGGTGAACAACTCAAGGCAAAGCAGATGCAGGTAGATGAGAAGCATACACAGCTGAAACAGGTACGTGTCAATAAGAGTAATCTTCTCTATAAAGACCGTCAGGTACATGCTCAGATGGAGCGTAAGCGTGTTGAACAGCAGACGGTTGTAAGTTCTTTGCAAAACGACCAAAAGGTGTTGCAGGGTGTTATCGCACAGCGTCGTCAACAGCAGCAGGCTCTGAATGCACAGATTGACCGACTTATTCAGATTGAAATACAGAAGGCACGTGAACGTGCTATTGCAGAAGCAAAGGCGCAGGCTGCCGCTCGTGCCGCTGCCGCTAAGAAGCGTGCAGAAGAATTGGCACGTAAGAAAGCCGCTGCAGAGGCTGCCGCTCGAGAGAATGCGCGCCGTATTGCAGAGGCGAAAGAGCGTGAAGCAAAGGCAAAGGCTGCCGCTCGTGCTGCTGCTGAGGCTGCCGAGAAGGCTCGTCAGGAAGCCGCTGCTCGTGCTGCTGCAGCCAGAACTGCTGCAGAAAAGGCACGTCAAGAGGCTTTGCAGAAGGAACGTGTTGCTGCTCGTGAGCGTGCTATTCGTAAGGCAGAAGAGCAGGAAGCTGCTGCTAAGGCTGCACAAGAAAAGGCTGAGGCTCGTGCTGCTGCTGAGAAGGCTCGTGCCGACCAGATGGCACGTGAGGCTGAAGCAAATCGTGTGGCTGCCGAACGCAAGGCTGATGCCGACCGTGAGCGTGCAGCTCGTGAGGCTGAAGCTGCACGAGCTTCTTCTGCTGAAAACAATGATATGCTCAGTTCTGCCGATCGTGCGATAACAGGTAACTTTGCCAATAACCGTGGTAGATTGCCAATGCCATTGTCGGGTCAGATTGTTAGCCATTTTGGTCAGTACAATGTGGCTGGTATGTCAAATATTCGTTTGAACAATGATGGTATCAATATCAAGGGTGCTCCTGGCAGTGCTGTTCGTAGTGTCTTTATGGGCGAGGTGAGCGGTGTCTTCATGGCAGGTGGTATGAGTGTCGTGATGATTCGTCATGGTATTTATATCTCTGTTTATGCTAATTTGGGTTCTGTCGGTGTCAGCAAGGGACAGAAGGTTGGTACGGGACAGACCATCGGAACTGTTGGTAAGACGGGTATTCTTCAGTTCCAGTTGCGTAAGGAGACTGCTAAACTGAATCCAGAGCAGTGGTTGCGTTAATAAGTATCCTATCTTATATATTAATAATGTGGGCTTATTGAGTTGAAAGTGACGATAATTCGCTTCGTGTTTTAGCGTCTTTCCAAGTTTAATAAGTACGTTATAACTAAATTATCTTCATGAGAAGGAATATTTCTTTTCATGAAGATAATTCTTTTTTATCATGAAGAAGATTGTTTTTTATCATGAAGAAAAACCTTCTTCGGCAGCTGTCAGGTAAATCTTTTCCTTCTATTAGTTAGCTATTTGCCTCTTATTCCCCTTGTTATAATGGGTTTAATGCCCCTTTCTTCTCATCTTTAGCTGATGTGTTGATGCTTCGCACATATCGTGCTAAGGCTTCGCACATATTGTGCGGATGGTAAGCACCAATGGTGCGGAGTGCTAAACACATCCAAATATGTTATGTAAATGGACTCAACTAATTGATGAAAATTGCATAGAAGATATTATTGTGGATTCTTATCGCAGACTTTTAGCTTTCTAATAGGTACTCATGTGAAATTCGTTTTGTTCTATAAAAGAAAATAATTGTCCTGTTCTTCTCTGTTTGGTAGAGGAAAAGCAAAAGGGTAAAATTGCAATTTAATATCTAATTTATTTTTTGCTTTGCGGATAAATGTTTATATTTGCAGAAAATAAAGTACAATCAGCTATTTGAATAAAAGACTTTCAGGCTTTTTTATATGTGCTGATTTGGCGAAGATAAATTAGGAAACAATGCAGACAATCGGACATCTCTCTGTTCTTATTCACGAACAAGCAAAAAAATACGGAGCAAAACCAGCAATCACTTTCCGTAACTTTGGCAGTCTGGACTGGAAGACAGTGTCATGGAACCAGTTCTCAATGCGCGTAAAGGAAGTGTCAAATGCGCTCTTGAACCTCGGAATGAAGCCACAAGAGACTATTGCTGTGTTTTCACAAAACTGTATCCATCATCTGTATACTGATTATGGTGCATACGGAGTACGCGTGATTAGCATTCCGTTCTATGCAACAAGTTCTGAACAACAGATACAGTATATGATTCAAGATGCCAATGTAAAGTTTCTTTTCGTTGGCGAACAGGAGCAATATGACAAGGCGCGTCGTATTCAATCCCTTTGCCCTACATTGGAACGTATAATTGTCTTCGACTCAAGTGTATGCCTCAGTCAGCATGATCCAAACTCTATTTATTTCGCAGACTTCTTAAAGTTAGGTGAAGGCTTTCCACGTGAAGCAGAGGTAGAAGAGCGTTTGGCGCAGGCAAACTATGATGATATTTGTAATATTCTTTACACAAGTGGTACTACAGGTGAGAGCAAGGGAGTTATCTTGACTTATAAGATGTATCAGGCTGCTATGGATGCGAATAGGAAGAGTGTGCCTGTAAATGAAAAAGACCGTGTTATCAACTTCCTGCCGTTCAGTCATGTCTTCGAGCGTGGTTGGGCTTGTTTGTCTCTCGCTGCGGGTGCAGAATTGATTGTAAACACTTATCCAAAGGAGATTCAGCAGAGTATGCGTGAGACGCATCCAACAAGCATGGCTTCCGTACCTCGTTTCTGGGAGAAGGTCTATGTGGCTGTAAAGGAGCGCATGGATAAGTCAAGCATCGTTCAGCGTAAGCTTTTCTATCATGCTTTGAATGTTGGAAGAAAGCGTAATATACAGTATCTTGCACGTGGTAAGCGTGTTCCTTTGACGTTGGAGATGGAGTATAAGTTTGTTAATAAGACGGTTTTGAGTCTTGTTCGCAAACAGTTAGGCTTGGAGAATCCACATCTCTTCCCAACAGCTGGAGCCTATGTATCTCCAGAGGTAGAGGAGTTTGTACATAGCATCGGTATTACCATGATTGTTGGTTATGGCTTGACTGAGAGTTTGGCAACCGTTACCTGTGACCATGTAGGACAGCCTTATACCGTTGGTTCTGTGGGTAGACCGCTTGAGGGTATTGATATAAAGATTAGCGATGAGGGTGAAGTAATGCTGAAAGGTCCAACGATTATGCCAGGTTACTTCCGTCGTGATACAGCTAATGCAGAGGCATTTGATAAGGAGGGTTACTTCCATACTGGTGATGCCGGTTATATGAAGGACGGTGAGTTATTCTTAAAAGAGCGTATCAAGGATCTCTTCAAGACTTCTAATGGTAAGTATATTGCACCACAGATGGTGGAGGCGATGCTGTTAGTAGATAAGTTTATTGAGCAGGTTTCAGTGATTGCTGACCAGCGTAAGTTTGTTTCTGCTCTGATTGTTCCAGAGTATTCTGTATTGGAAGAGTGGGCAAGAGAGAATCATATAGAGTTTAAAGATCGTGAGGAGTTATGCCAAGATAAACGTGTAAACGAGATGATGCGTGAGCGTATCGAAACCTTACAGCAGCGTTTGGCATCATACGAGAAGATTAAACGTTTCACCCTTCTCGCTCACCATTTCTCAATGGAAAACGGAGAGTTAACGAATACGTTGAAGCTAAAGCGTTCGGTTGTAAACCGCCGCTATCATGATGTGATAGAAAAGATGTACGAGGAGTAGGGAAGTAAATGAGTTGATGGGTAGACGTGTCGACGAGTTGACAGGTTAGTTGTTAAGATGAATTAGACTGGTTTTTATGATCTTCACTGGACTCGCCAGTCTTATTACTTCTGTCAGTTTTACTCGTTCTATCAACGTTCATAATCCCACTCCAACGATAAAAGAATAAAGATGATAACAGCAGATCAGCTAAAAGATATCCAAGAACGCACTGAAGCGTTGCACCGTTACCTTGATATTGACAAGAAACGAATAGAGTTTGAGGAGGAACAACTCCGTACACAAGCCCCAGATTTTTGGGATGACCCAGCTCGTGCACAGGAGCAGATGAAGAAAGTTAAGGATATCGAGAAATGGGTTAAAGACTATGATAAGGCACGTGCGTTGGCTGATGAAGTACAGTTGGCGTTCGATTTCTATAAAGATGAACTTGTCACTGAGGAGGAAGTTGATGCCGCATACGCTAAGGTTCTTAAGGTAATCGAAGGATTAGAGCTTAAGAATATGCTACGTCAGGAGGAGGATCCGATGGAGTGTGTGATGAAGATTAATTCTGGAGCGGGCGGTACGGAGAGTCAAGACTGGGCTTCTATGCTGATGCGTATGTATATGCGTTGGGGCGAAGCACAGGGATATAGAGTTACTATCTCTGATATACAGGAAGGCGATGAGGCTGGTATTAAGAGTGTGACAATGAAGTTTGAGGGTGGAGAATACGCTTATGGCTATTTGAAGAGTGAGAATGGTGTTCACCGTTTAGTACGTGTTAGTCCGTTCAATGCCCAAGGTAAGCGTATGACAAGCTTTGCCAGCGTCTTCGTTACGCCATTGGTTGATGATACGATAGAGGTATATGTTGACCCTGCTCGCGTCAGTTGGGATACCTTCCGTTCGAGTGGTGCGGGTGGACAGAACGTCAACAAGGTGGAATCGGGTGTACGTTTGCGCTATCAATATGAAGACCCTGATACTGGAGAACAGGAGGAAATCCTCATTGAGAATACGGAAACTCGCGACCAACCAAAGAACCGTGCTAAGGCTATGCAGCTCTTGAAGTCACAGTTGTATGACCGTGCAATGAAGAAACGCATGGAAGAACAGGCTAAGATTGAGGCTGGTAAGAAGAAGATTGAGTGGGGAAGTCAGATTCGAAGTTACGTCTTTGATGACCGTCGTGTGAAGGATCACCGCACTAATTATCAGACTTCTGATGTGGACGGTGTGATGGATGGTAAGATTGATGACTTCATCAAGGCTTATCTGATGGAGTTTCCAACGGAGGAATAGAAGGTCCCTTCTATCCTCTCTGAGGGGAGGAAAGAGCCTAATGGGGAATGATTTGGATAAAGGTTATCGAAAGAAAAACCTGCAATTATCCCACTGTAATCCAATATTTCTCCTCCTTTTGAGGAACTTGGGGAGGTTTCTTCCCTTATTAATAATGATATACAACCTTTTAAAATGATATAACTATGAGTGAAAGAAGTAAAATAAATCGCAAGGAAAGAGAGCTTAAACAAGAAAAGCAGGCTAATCGTGTCGTTGCTTGGTTGGCTGTAATTTTAGTCGCTTTGGGCGTTCTTACAATCATTATAGCATCAAATAGCTAATAGTAAATAGGACATAGATGATACGCGACTGTTATCTCTTAGATCGTGACAGTCGCTTATTGTATTAACAATAGGGGTCTCATGAGTGGATTAGAGATTGAAAGAAAGTTCTTAGTTCATAAGAATATGGACTGGAAAAAGCATGCAAGTAGTTGTAGTCACATACAACAAGGATATTTTGCAGCTGTTAATACCGTTCGTGTTCGTATCAGGGACGATAAGGGATATCTGACAATCAAAGGTCCATCACGTACAGGTGGGCTATCACGTTATGAGTTTGAAAAAGAGATTACACTGGAGGAAGCACAGCAATTAATGCTTTTATGCGAGCCAGGTGTGATTGATAAGCATCGCTATCTTGTACCTTTTGAAGGTCATACCTTTGAGATAGATGAGTTTCATGGTGATAATGATGGACTCGTCTTGGCTGAAGTGGAGTTAGGAAGTGAGGATGAATCGTTTGATAAGCCAGACTTTATTGGCTTAGAAGTTACGGGTAATCGCCACTTCTATAATTCCCAGATGCGTCGCAATCCATTTAAGCTTTGGCGTGATATCGTACCAGAAGAATACCGATAAGCACGGCTATTGTCGAGCCAATAGCATCTGCGAAGAAGTCGAGCCATTCACCACTTCGATTCCCATTCGTACAGTAGGATTGAAGAACTTCAATGAGTCCTCCCATGATAATAGGCATCAACCAGACCCATACAATGATGAATTTGGGGCTGGGCTGCTTTGTATTGCGTAAGTATTCGAGGCTTATACTTAGGCCTAAAACTAAGTAAATAAGACTATGTGTCCACTTATCTATAAACCGAACAGAGCTCAGTGGCGTTTCTGGAATAGTCATAAAACACAATATCCAAGTTCCGATTACAATAATACAACTAAATGGGTATTTAGTTAAGATGTGTTTTGTTATACTCATATTTTACTTCTAATTTGATACAAAAGTAGAGATTTTTTCGTAAATTTGCGCATATATTCAAGTCAAATTTATATGGGTGAACAAAAAAGAGCGAAGTTTGGAAGCAAGTTAGGTATGATTCTTGCCACTGCAGGCGGTGCTGTTGGTTTGGGTAATGTATGGCGTTTCCCTTATATGACAGGTCAGAATGGTGGTGCTGCTTTCATTCTTATTTATATTGGTTGTATCTTGTTATTGGGCTTGCCTTGTATGATTAGCGAGTTCATTATCGGTCGTCATGCAGCCTCAAATACGGCACGAGCCTATACAAAGTTATCTAATGGGAGTGCTTGGAAGTGGGTTGGTTACTTAGGAGTGCTCACTGGTTTCCTCATTACGGGCTATTACGCTGTCGTTTCGGGTTGGTGTTTGCAATATGGAGTAGCCTCTGTGTTGAATCATCTTCACGGTACACCAGATTATTTCAAGTCTTATTTTGCAGACTTCTCTACCAACCCATGGAAGCCTGTTTTATGGACCGTAGCTATTCTGTTTCTCACCCACTACATTATTATTCATGGCGTTAGGAATGGTATTGAGCGTGCATCAAAGATTATGATGCCAGCCCTCTTTGTGCTTTTGGTGGCTATTGTCGTTGCATCTTGCCTTCTTCCAGGCGCAAGTAAGGGAATAGAATTTCTGCTGAAACCCGACTTCAGTAAGGTAACAGGCGATGTATTCTTGGGCGCTTTAGGGCAATCATTCTATTCGATGAGTATTGCGATGGGGTGTATCTGTACATACGCCTCTTATTATAGTCGTCATACAAAGTTGTTGAACTCAGCAGTACAGATTGGAGTCATTGACACCTGCGTTGCTATTCTTGCAGGTTTGATGATTTTCCCAGCTGCATTCTCTGTGGGAGTAAGTCCTGATAGTGGACCATCTCTTATCTTCATTACCCTTCCAAATGTCTTTGAGCAGGCCTTTGCGAGTATGCCTATAGTTGGCTATATCATTTCAATGGCATTCTATCTGTTGCTTTCAATGGCAGCGTTGACCTCATTGATATCCCTACACGAAGTGAGTACAGCCTTCTTCCAAGAGGAGTTACACATCAGCCGCCCACGTGCTGCAATGATTGTTACGGCTGGATGTTCGCTTATTGGTGCAGTCTGCTCGCTGTCATTGGGCGATTGGAGTTTCCTCAAGGTGGCAGGTATCGACCTCTTCGATGTCTTCGACTTTGTGACAGGACAAATCTTCCTACCTATAGGAGGACTTCTCACTTGTCTGTTCATAGGCTGGTATGTACCAAAGAAACTGGTGAAGGACGAGTTTACCAACTGGGGAACCACACGTGGTATCTTCTTTGGTACCTATTACTTCCTCATCCGTTTTGTTTGTCCATTGGCTATTCTCGCAATCTTCCTACATCAGTTAGGAGTTTTCTAAGCCATTAGATACGCAATTTTCCCTCTATCTTCTCTACCTTTGAAAAGTATGAGATGAAATCCTATACCAACCCTTCTCCAATAGGAGAGGGGATGGGTAAGATAAAAAGGAGTATTAACTTCCAATATTAATTTACAACCTATTATCACCAACTAATACTTAATAATCCTCTAACCCTCCCTTATATCTATAATGATTTCTTCTTTTGAAGGATTCATCAGAGTTTAAACACTGTATGCTATGAACCTAAAATCAATTTTCTATCTCCATCGTTCCGACCGAAAAGTGCTACTGATACTCTTGCTGTTTATCGTTGGTAGCATTGGTTTGATTATCTTTGTTGGCAACCAGACAACGGAAACTTCAGTTGTGAAAAGCGATAGTATAAGTAAGAATAAACCCACTTCTTTCTCCCGTAAAGTGCAACTCCCAGAAGTTGAGACAGCAGAGGGTAAACACCTATTTCCTTTCGATCCAAACACAGCTACAGCCGAAGAGTTGCAGCAGTTGGGCTTAGCTCCTTTCCAAGTACGTAATATCATCAAGTATCGTTCTAAAGGAGGAGTCTATCGCTCACCGATGGACTTCGCCCGCCTTTATGGTCTTACGCGCAAACAGTATCGAGCGTTAGAACCCTATATAATGATTGGCGATGATTACGAACCTGCCTCCACGCTCGCCTCTGTACAAGCTTATATTGCTCAAAAAGAAGCTGACAAACAGGCAGCTCATGCCGCTTATGAAGCTTATAAGGCGCAAAACACCTATAAGCCAAATAGAGGTAATGACCGTGATACCCTCCGCTACCCATTGAAACTGAAAGCAGGTGAACATATCAACCTCGTTACGGCTGACACAACCCAGCTAAAGAAGATTCCGGGTATAGGTTCTGGGTGGGCGCGTGCCATTCTCAACTATGGTAAACGATTAGGTGGATATGTGGCTGTGGGACAGTTGCAAGAGATTGAAGGATTCCCAGAAGAAACCCTACCTTACTTCTCTATCGCCAACCCACAGACGGAGAAGATAAACCTAAATACCGCAACTCTCGCACAACTTCGTAAGCATCCTTATATGAATTTCTATCAGGCTAAGGCTATTTGCGACTATAGACGGCTGAAAGGAAAACTAACCAGTCTCTCACAACTCCACTTATTAAAGGACTTTACGCCCGAAGCAATCGAGCGTTTGCGTCCGTATGTCGCGTTTTAGGTAGTCATGTTTTATATGCGATTATAGGGTTCTGATAGAAACTCTTTACTATCTTTTTTCGTTGTGTTGATGCTCCGCACCATTGGTGCTCACCATTCGCACCAATGGTGCGGGGCGTTAATTCCCTTGCTATCTATCGTTGTGTGGAATCTAATAGCAATCACTCCAACAGCTTGAAGATGATTTCTGATAATAAAAAAAGACATTCATTGCTTTGCATTGTCTTTCATTTAGCTTACCTTTGCACAAAGAATAAAGTAAACGCAATGGATATACAGGAGATTTACAAGATTTACCAAGCGCACCCTGTTGTGACCACAGACAGCCGTAACTGTCCTGAAGGAAGTATTTTCGTGGCATTGAAGGGAGCATCATTCGATGGTAATAAGTTTGCAGAAGCTGCTTTAGAAAAGGGCTGTAGCTATGCGATCATTGACGAAAAGGAATATGCAAAGGCAGGCGACGAGCGTTATATCCTCGTTGATGACGCCCTTGTAACTTATAAAGAATTGGCACGCGAGCATCGTCGTCAGTTCTCAATCCCTGTGATTGGTATTACAGGAACAAACGGAAAGACGACAAGCAAAGAACTTATCTCTGCCGTATTGGCTGAGAAGTTTAATGTACATCATACGGAGGCGAACTATAATAACGATGTAGGTGTGCCTCGTACGTTGTTAGGTATTCGTCCAGAACATGAGATTGCGGTTATCGAGATGGGTGCTTCTCACCCTGGTGACATTGAGAAATTGGTTACATATGTAGAGCCAACTTGCGGTTTGATTACCAATGTTGGTCGTGCACATCTTCAGGGTTTTGGTAGTTTTGAGGGTGTAAAGAAAACAAAGGGTGAACTTTATGATTTCCTAAAAGCTCATGGTTGTTTACTGTTCCTCAACGAGAGCAATCCCGATTTGACGGAAATGGCAGAGCAGCGAGCGTTTGATCGTATCATAACTTACGGACAAGATGAGACTGCTGATGTGCAAGGATATGTTGTTAGTTGCGCTCCGTGTTTGAAGTTTGAGTGGCAGTCATCAAGCCTTAACACCCATCAGCCAGCACCTACTATCTACGAAGTGCAAACCCATCTCATTGGTTCTTACAACTTAGATAATATGCTGGCAGCCATTGCTATTGGTCTTCACTTTGGTGTTACGCCACAGCAAATCAACTATGCTTTGGAGAACTATGTGCCTCATAACAATCGTTCGCAGTTGACTGAGACAGCACATAACAAGCTTATTGTGGATGCTTACAATGCTAATCCATCCAGTATGGCTGCTGCGATAGAGAACTTCCAACTGATGGAGGTAGAGAATAAGATGGCTATCCTCGGTGATATGCGTGAACTTGGAGAAGCGTCTGCAGAAGAACATCAGAAGGTTGTGGAATTGCTTAAGGCTACAGACATTCGTAATGTATGGCTTGTTGGAGAGGAGTTTGGAAAGACACAAACCGATTTCCGCAAGCTCCGCGACATTGATGAGGTGAAAAAGGAGATAGCTCTTCATCGTCCAGAGGATCATTATATCTTGATAAAAGGTAGTAATGGCATCAAGCTTTTTGAGCTTCCAGCCTTGCTATAACAAGAAAGAAAAACGGCGAGAAAGTTTGTGTTAGTTCCGAGAAAATAGTTAACTTTGCACTTGCTTTTAAGCTATCGGGATGTAGCGCAGTTGGTAGCGCACTACGTTCGGGACGTAGGGGTCGCCAGTTCGACTCTGGTCATCCCGACGATTTGCAAGTAAAGGGGCTGATTTTCAGCCCCTTTCACTTGGTCGGGGGTCAAGAGGTCGGCGAAAAGTCGGTGAAGTTTGACTTCTAATTTATTTGATAGTTCAATCGGGCATTTCACTCAAAACTTAGAAATGCCTAAAAAAAATTTTTCTTCTAAGAACAGACAGACGGCAATCAATGAGATTGTCGGTTGGAAGACTCCGAAGTTTCATCAGGCTTCGGAATGTTATGTATCTCTATCAGCCTTTGACCCTACGAGGGGTAAGTTTCACATCAAGAAGTTTATGCTTGACCATATCAAGGGCAAGCGTAACCAACGGGTATATGGAGAGGCACTTATCAAGAGGCTCACGGAGAAGCTGATGCAGGGATGGAATCCTTGGGTGGAGATGGTGCAGCCTCTTGAATACTCCTCTTTCGATGATGTGTGCAAGAAGTATGAGGGTTACTTGCTTAAGCTGCTCAAGGAGCATAATATGAGAGAAGAATCCGTAATATCCTACACCAGTAGAATAAGAGTGCTGAAGGAATGGAAGGAGAAGCAGAAAATCAACCTGTTCTATACTTATCAGTTCGACAGTCGCCTGGTTGGGCAGTTCCTTGACTATGTATTCGTGGATAGGAACAACACCATCCGCACCAGGAACAACTACCTTTCCTGGTTAAAAACTTTCTGCAAGTATCTCCTTGAGCGAGGGTATATCCCGACTGATCCTACAGAGAGTTATTCCATCGTCCAGCGCAGGGGGCAGCTCAAGAACAGGGATGTGATACCCGACGAGGTTCTTGCTGAATTGAAAAGCTGGCTGATGGTGCATAACAGGCATTATCTGCTGGCGTGCTATATCCTGCATTACTTGTTTGTGCGACCGAAGGAAATGAGCTATCTGAAGATAGGCGACTTCAATATAAAGAAGAAGACTTTGTTCCTGCACGGGGCAAATACCAAGAACCATAATGATGCCTTGCTCACTATGCCCGACCATGTTATGAAGCTGATGATAGACCTTCACGTTTTCAATAGCCCAGGGAACTACTATCTGTTCAGTGATGACTTTGCCCCTGGTCCCAAGCGTAAGAGTGAAAAATGCTTCAGGGATTATTGGGGGCGTGAGCTGCGCAAGAACCTGAACCTTACTGACCGATATAAGTTCTATTCACTAAAAGATACGGGCATTACCAATATGCTTCGAGCCAACACGGACATCCTGACCGTGAGGGACCAGGCACGCCACTCCTCGATATTGGTAACGGACATATACACCCCGAAAGATATTCAGGAAGCTAACAAATTACTGCTAAATTACAAGGGGGTGCTTTGATATTCTTCAAAAATAGACAGTAGGAACGCCCGTATAGGCTTCCTACTGTCCATCTTTCCTACAATTTGCCCTTATATATATAAGGTGAAATCAATTGAGTCTTTTTCTTTCCAGCCTGTGGCAACGGTCTGCATTATGAAGTTCACGAATTTTGTATAAAAGTCCGTAAGTTCATCAAGGGTATTGAATGTGACATAGTACGGAAGATCGTCCGTACCAAACTTGAATGCTATCGGAAGATTAGAACCATTCGTCTGTATCGCAAGGTCGTAGCACGCCTTGTAATTGAACTGATTTTCGTGAGATAGCCACACAGATTTTCCGAGGTAAGTGAAATCGGATAGAATCCTCTCTTCCACACGCTCGTTTATCCAACCGAAGATCAGAGCCTTGATAGTTTCAATACTTGGCTTACCCGAGAACTCCTCCTCCATGTAGGAGGTTTCACCATCGGTGGTCTGCACATCCCAACGCACTCTCCATTTGTCTTGCACAGGGTTCACGCACTCTATAAGGCGTACCCCTGAAGAACCTTGAACTCTTTTCATACTTATTCTTTTTATGTGAATATATAATGTCCGAAGCCGTTGGAGTCATCCCACCCAATCGTTATGGGCATCGAGGGAAGTTTGTTTGCCTTCTCAAGGCACTCAAGGTCATATTCCATTTCCTTGTCGTCGGTGAAATACTTTTTAAGGACACCTCCGTCATCAACGGATACGAGCCATCGCATTCCATTCTCTGTCTTGATGTCCCGTTCAAAGTCAAGTATCGTAACCGTCTTGTTCAACAAAGTCCTAAGCGACACGCAAGGGCCTCTAAATCTCTTCTTGCCGTCCTTAACAAAGGGGGCTTGCTTGTTCTTGAAGTCTTTAAAAGATTCTTCCATGTTCTTTCCAGTTAATATTTGAAATAAATGTTTACTGTTTGAATGTTTCGCCATTCCATAGAAACTTGCAATCACTTCCTTGCGCCTTTTCCTGCTTTTGACTTCGTGCAGCTTCCTTGCGCAGTTTTTCTTGACACGCTTCCTAATCCTGACATGGTCAGGGTATACTACATATCCGAGCATATCTATTCCTTCTGTGATGGGATATACTCTCTCGTTAGGCTTAATGGTCAGATGGATTGTGTTCATCCGCTGATGAATAAGGTTTCTGATTTGCCAAAGATATTCCTTGCTGTGGGAGAGAACAAGCCCATCATCGCAGTATCGATAGAAATAACGCACACCCAGTTCGTCCTTGAGATAGTGGTCGAGATGAACGGAGAGGAGCAGGTTCGCTAAACTTTGGGAACTCCTCCTGCCTTTTACAAGTCCCTCATGGGAGTATACGCAGCTCGAAAGAATATCTATCAGCCTTTTGTCTTTGAATAAATGCCTGACACATGACATGATGAAGTCGCTTTCTATCATGTCATAGAAAGATTTTAGGTCGAATTGGTAGGCATATCGTGTACCCTCAGGGTTTTCAGCTATATCTCTTCGCATATATAGGGAGAGATCGTGCATCCCTCTTTTCTTTATGCTGGCTGCGGTAGTTCTTATATAGCGGTTTCTTATATGCCTATCGACAACCCTCATAACCGCATTCTCGGCAATTCGGAGCGTCATATCATATATGGCTATCCTCCTATCCTTACCGCCCTCACGAACGGTGATGAAATAACACCTGGCTTTGGGTAGATGCCCTTTGAGGATACCGTCAGAAAGTCTCTGAATGACCTTCTCCCTATGCGCAAGAAGGTAGCGTCCCTCGGCACACTTCTTTCTTGCAGTGCCTCTAAGGACTTCATCAAAAGCGTCGGACATATTGCTATAGTCGACGATTTCCTCGATAATGTACCCTTCTCTTATCGCCATTGCTTTATGAATAAGGCTCTGAAGCCTTCAATCCTTGGGCCTGACTTCTTCGAACCGTTCGGCCTACCGAACTCTACCCATCCTGTTTATGTTCCGCCTTTCCACCATAGGGTGCTGTTGGCGAGGCTCATTCCCCTCGGCTCAGCTTTGAGGACACGTCCTCTTTGTCGTATGCCGATTGTTATATTAATGATTGTTGTTCAGACGCGACCCGACGTTCGACCACGAACCCGAGGCATCGTTGTTCGCATTCGAGTACGCAACGCCACCGTTCGCGTTCGCATTGTTGTAACCACGGAAGACCACACGGGACTTTGGGGAAATCCGCCTTTATGAGTGCAAAATTAGTAAAAAAATGGCAGAGCGAGTAATCCCCGGGGATATATCCCCCGAAAATCGCTCGCTCCGCTCGTTGGGAGTCGCTTCGCGACACGCTTTACGTTTTCGCTTACGCCACCTCGGTTATCGCTTTGAATATCGCTACGCTCTTCGCTTTGACGAGTCGCCCTCTGAAGGCCAGACGCGACCCGACGAACGACCACGAACCCGAGGCATCGTAGCTCGCATTCGAGCACGCAACGCCACCGCTCGCGCTCGCATAGTGGCAACCACGGAAGACCACACGGGACGCAGCTCCGCTGAATTCAAAGCGGTCGCAATAGAATGTGGAGGAGCTGCCGCTTGCGCCACCTGCGGGGATTATGTCCATATACTTACCATGGACAACAGCGGTAATCCAAAGACCGGTCGTGGCACCTTGCACCTTACGGGTAGAGCCGTCGGGCATCTCTATATACCAAACTCCTTGCTCCCCACTGCCGTTGGGAACTCCGACCTTATCCATCATGTCCCATTTATGGCCATAGACATCCTCATAGCCGAGGCAGTTGGTGTTGTTCAAACGGACGAATGAACCTAAGCCGTCGTTCGTCTTGACCTCATAGAACGCCAATGAATTATTGCCGTCAACTCCGCCTATGGTGTTTCCGTCTGTATTAACGGTGTCCTGCATACCGATTTCTGCCGTTCCGCCAGTATTTCGCGATTCGCTATGCTGACCAGCTCCGCACTGAGACTGGGAGTCTCGACGGCCATAACCAGTGAAGAAGAGATTGGCTATGTCCCTGTGCATCTCATAATCAATCTGTTGCATACCGCGCTGCTCGCTGTAGAAATGGAAGTCCGTCCAAGAGAGGTTACCTGTGGTAGAGCCACCCGAGACGCAGCTTCTGAGCTTGCTGCCGATGACGGTACTTCCGAATACGGCGGTTAGACACTCTTGATGCTCCACCCAGTCAGGCTCCATGTCGAGGATATTATCGCTGTTGCTCAAGACTACGCAGTCGAACGGTGCGGTCTGCTTGATCGTGAAGTAGAGATTGACTGCATCTGAAGGAATGTCGTCGATAAGGTACATACCTGGATTGAACTTGTTGGTCAATGTAGGTACGACGATGCTCTTGAGTACCTTGCCGTCAGCGTTTGTAAACACAGACCCCACTAACGATGCTCCAGGAACGGTCGGGAATCTGACTTTCTTATAGCCGGACACCTGGACACGGCAAGTGGAATAGTTGCCGTCAGTGGCATAGGCTTCGGTAATACTTGGTTTACCCGACATAACCTTATAACCCTTGCGTAAGTCTCCACCGCCCTGAATATCGTCAAACGTGAGGACGGTTGCCTTTGGGCGTGGGGGCATCTGCTCGTTGGAGCTATAGCATGACCAGTGCTTGTTGTTCAAGAAGTCATTGACACCCTTGAACCAGTAATGTGGCTCATACATCATCACATCTCCTTCGGTAGAGTCGAGTTTGGCAGCACTGCACCCACTCACATTCTCTGCGTCGGCATAGAAGTTCGAGTTGCTGTCATGCAGTGGAAAGTAGGTCATCACCTTTCCCTTCTCCGTCATCTTAGCAAGGACTCTATGACGCATCTTGGCGATGCGGAGTCTGTGTCCGCTCATAGCAAAGGCATTGCCGAATTTGTAGCCCGTCTTGTTATCAAGGTTGCTTACGTTCCTGTCATCAGAAACAGAATCATCAAACTCGAAGGTGGTGTAATCGGGTTGATGGATATTCAGGTTCGGATAGATGACCTTGTACTGCTCGTACTGCTCATCAGCGATATAGGCCGTCAGGTAGATATCCCCGATAAGCTGGCAGGTACTTACGGCGTTACCCTCGGCATCGACACCCTTGTAGTGCTTGTATTTCTCAAGGAACGAGCCGTCATCGGTGATATTGACTCCCTCTATCCTCAATCGGGTAACGTTCGTACAACGGCTTAGCAATTCCTGCCAGTCAAGTTTGGGGCAGCTGGCGAAAATCATCGTAGTGACATTGTCGTACCCTTGAATGTTCAGGTGTTCCATATCGAGCAGGGGCAGATAGCGCAGTTTCAGGGTCGTGAGGGTCTCGGGAAGAACCAAGTCCTCCACAGGTGCGCCGTCGGCAAGCACTATACCCTGAACCCTTGTTCCGCCGAGACGAAGAATGCGGATACGCGTCTGGCCTCTGACATCGAACTCCGTGCTGGAGCTTGTGCCGGTCTTCACGCCCTGCTGGTTGGTACAGTCGATGACCTCTATCTTCTGACAGCTCTCGAAGTTGAACCACCATGACTGCGAGCAGGGTCTGTCGCTGTGTGCGTCAATCTCCTTGAGGACGAGAGCCTTGTTCAAGTTCACGCCGTTCTGCACGGAGGCGGCCACCCCCGACAGGTCGAGCTTCTCCATTCGGCTTGCCCCGTATAGGTCCACTGGGTCATTGACGGTAATCTGACCGGTAAACTCAAGGGATACGGTCTCTCCCGTATCGGCTTTCTTTGTGTCGGTATGGCTACCGTTCTTTGTGTTCCAGTCAAAATAGTAGATGCTGTTGGCCGTGATCCTGATGTGTCCCGTAGGGTCGCTTGCGAGACGGCTGATATACATCTCCACATTATCGTCCTTGTAACTGTCGCAGCCGTAGTAGGCGTCAAGGAGCGAAAAGCGTTTTTTTATCATATTGACGCGATGGGCATAGTTCGTGCCGTCCAGCGCATAGATGTACGGATAGGTAACGCCCTCGGTCAGCGTGCCGTCCTTTATTACCTTTACACCCTTGGTGGCAGGGATGATGTACTTGAACTCTCCGCTCTTGTTGTACGCACGAGCGCACCAGTTGCCCATCTGCTTGACATTCCATATATCAAACTCCCTCTCGTTGGTAAGGAAACCGCGCATTTTCTTGGCCATGGCACGAAGCTCGTCGCTGAAGTTGGCAAGAAGCAGACACCAAAGCCATGAGTTATGTCCCTCGAAGGCGTATTTGCTCTTGTCGGCATCCCAAGTCTCACGGCTGAGTGTGTAGAGGTACTTGAGGAATGAGTCGTTACGCTTTCCGAAGGCACAGTCGCCGTCGTAATACTTCATATACCAGTGTATCAAGTCCCACGTGCGCATAATGATATTTTTCACGCGCTGGTCTACGCTCATATGGTAATCCGTCCACAAATAGTAACTAAGCAGATGCTCTACGGGGAAGTACTGGTAAAGCTCGGCCTTGAACTTATCACTCTTAAAGAGAGAGATGTTCTTGTAGTCTGTCCTGGAGAGGTCGAGACCGTTCTTCTTTACACACTCCTGCACGCAGTCGTATATCCAGCCGAAGAGTCGTAGCAGGGATTTCTGTGTGCCTGGTACCTTGTTGTCGATGGTACTCCAGTTGAAATCCTCGGGGAAGTTGAACTCCAAGGCATCGTCGAACTCCGTCTGCATCTGCCTGAGCAACTCACTGCTGTCGGCAGAACCTGCGGACTGGAATTGCCCGGGGCGACTACCATTGTTAAGGAACTCCAGTGCCACGGACTTACTGGTGTCAAATCCCGACACGTTGGAATGACCGAACAAATCGCCACTCTTGGATTTATCGTTGTTGAAGTTGTATTGCCCGTAGTATTCGATGCTGCCGTCTTCGGACTCGGAGCTGAACACGTCCACGGGAAAGCCGTCAATAGCCTGACGGACACGTTTGTCGTGTTCCTGCGGAGGAGTGAGCAACCCGAGTGAGCGCATCATCTCATCGAACAGACGCGCTCCTCCCGTGTTCATCGTCATAGAGGAGTCGGAATAGTCCGCCTTCAAGCATATCAAGGAAGATAATATACCTTCAGGGACTATCGGCCAGCCCTTGAAGTCCTCTACAAGATACCATGTCCCCTCCTTGGTACGGCGAGAGATCTTGACAGTACCAGGCTTAAGCAGATAGATGCGGTAGTTCTTTCGTGGGTATTTGGTGGACGAAGTACCTTGAATGCGTACATAGCAGCCTTCCACCTTCAAGTCCCATTCCCTACCGAAAGGACTGTAGTAGATGAAGTCGGTTAGAAAGTCCTTCTTCTTGTTATTGGTACTGTTTACCTCGTCGAGACCGCCTTTCCTGATAAACCGCACGACTCCCTTGCCTTTGGCGAGGATCTTGTTGATGTCATACTTGCCGTTATCGTCGAGAACATCGTTTTTATCAAACTCCCTCAGCATCTCCTCGCTGGTCTTACGGTCCACGATATAGTTGTCCACTTCCTCATCATCGCTGATGGCACGGTTGTAGACCCTTATGCTGCGAAGCTCGATGTCGGCATTGGCAGAGTCGAATGTTATGCCCTGCGGTACTGCCTGTACGAAATTATCGTCGGTATTGTATATATCGGCTTTTTCCCTGGTACCGTTCATATACAGCTCCATCAGGCGATACTCGGAACGCTTGCCTATCATAAGGGCCAGCTTAATGTCCAAGTCCTCCGCAAGATACTTCTCCACGCCTACGATACGGTTCTGCTCGTTACCGTCCTCGTCATGGTAGGAGACAGAGGAGCCTGTGAGCATACTGACCTTCTCGCCTGTAACACGGAAGCCTTTACCGTTGTAGATACAACTGATGACATCGGCGTCGGCCTTGGCAACGTTGCTAATCTTGAACTCCATCTCAATGGTCTTACCCACGGATGCAGGGTCTTGTGTCTCATCAAACGGCAAGTAGTTAATGATGGCTTTCGCACCGTTACGCAGCACAAGCGCATCACCGTTCCACCCACTGGATTTCCAGTCCATACCTTGGAAGCTGGTAGTGATGCCTTTGTTTTCCCAAACCGCAGGATTAGACTCGCCATTGCTGCGTCCTGCTGCCGATAACTCGAATACAAGCCCTGCGGTGGCCTTGCTGATGTCGATAGAACTCTTCTGCACATCGATATTGAAACGGTATTCAGTCGTGCCACAGACAAACTTCTCCTCAATGGTATCCTTGCCCGTGTATCGGTTGGAATAGGTCTGAAGGGAACGCGCCGCTGCAAACGACTTCATCCGCACCTCGTTCTGGTACTCCACGAGCGTCGCTGGCGTATGGCTGGGGTCGTAGGCTATATACTGGAACGAGGACTGTTCGTACTGCTTGGCGACGATGGTTGGGGTGCGCCAGTCTGCGTGGAATACCCTGCCTTCCTCCGAGGTAAAGTAGATACCGATGAAAGGGGCTGTGTCGCCAGCCTTCAATATGTCTATGTACGAGCTTTTGCTGAGGATATTCCCGTTCTCGGCGACCAGCTGCACGGTATGCCGACCAGCGGTAAGGTTCTTTGCCTGGATGGCGAACGAACCGTTGGTAGTTCCTGACTTCGTAACCGTCTGTGTGGTTGGCGTCTCATTGCCGTCGATATACATATTAACCACCTTCTCTCCACTACCTTTGACGGCATAGGCAATATCAATGATGCTTCCATCGGTATAGCCACCCGAGGCTATCGCGCCGACGATACTGCTGACATTGGTGAGGACGAGGTCGAGAGAGACCACATTGACAGGCACATAGAATGACTTTTTCTGTACAGAGCCATCGGCGTTGGCAGTGGCGGAGATATATGCCCCCACAGTTCCAGCCTCCTTCAGCCACGCATCGAGGACTACCGTATGAGGCACCGTGCTTGGATTGACCCCTGTAAGCGTCTCCTCGTGGAGTGTGACAGATCCACGCTTGATGGTAAGGGTAACATCACCGACAACTCCATCCTCCGCACCGTCGGCATTGACATGGTTGTATACCCAGTTTAGGGTGGAATGACCACCTTCCTTGACCTTCAAGTTGTCCACATTGGCCGTCAAGACTATCTTGGAAGTGGTGGAAGTTCCGCCACCACCGCCCTGTACCTTGAACTGTGCGACTTGATGCCCCGACTCTGTGGTGAGGGTTACCGTGCTGCCTTCATCGTCCGTATCCACATCGGCATTAAACGTAGGGTTTTTCATTCCCTCTATGGCTTCGGCAATGACCTTGTTTTGAACAGGGTTGGTGGATTCCTTGTTCAGAGAGGAGTCAACCTCTATAGTGTCTATATTGATGCTTACCGCCCCGTCATCGCTTGGCGTGAGTTTCTGACCGTTGAGCAGTACTGACTTGATTTTACCACCGCTGCCAAAATCGCCCCAAGAGGCTGCCGACTCCCAGCTATCGATGGAAGTGGCGAGGAACTGCTTAGTTTCAGCTCCTTTCTCCGTAGGGAAGGTAATGCAGCGAAGCAATCCTCTGTACTCTGAAGGAACAGCCTTGATGGCTGTTTCAAGAGTATAGTACTGTCCCTGTGGCAAAGGAGCTATCATCGCCATATTGATAGTATTGCCAGTGTTGTTGCCACCGAACTCGACGAGTCCGTCTGACTGCGAGAAGGTGTAGAACTTATCTTTGCCCTTGACTTTGCAGACGAATATCTTATCGGTAAGCACGGCACTTGTATCCGTCTGATACATAGTATGAGCCTCGAACTTGCCCTCAGAGACATGCCAAGCTCCGTAATACTTGAAGTTGTCCCCTGAGTTCTTTTTCAAAAGAAAGCACTTCGCAACTGTGTTGAAAAAGACCCCTACGGCATCGGTAGGAGTAGCTGATGCTTGCTCCACGGTGCGTCTCTCGGTGTCAAATCCTGCAAAACGGACGGTGGCACCCCGTAAGGCAGCAAGGGAGGTGGACTGAAAGTTCTGCGTTACCTGCCGTGCATCCTGAACGGCAGTCTCTGCCTGTGTCTTCAGCTGGGTAAGGCTGTCTTTCATATCCGCAACGGCCTGTGCGTCCGTCTTGATAGTCTCCAGCTCTTTCATAGCTTTCTCTACTTCTTTTGCTGCGTCGGTGGCTTCCTTACCCAATAATTTCAATGGGACTTTTACCATTTCGTTGCCACGGGCAGCAGGAAGGGAGTCTATATTGTCGAGACTCTGCACTTCTTCCAACTCCTGCTCTGATGTGGAGCCGGCTTTCAACTCACTCAAGACATCTTTCTTAATGTCGTTCTTGAGTTCCATTTTCTCCGAATCGGTCAATGTTGCCATAATTATTCGTCTTTAGTGTCCAACTGTGCGTTCAGCCCATCGATATAAGGCCCAATGGCGAACTGCTCGAATATCACTCTGACGGCTTTCAAGTCCTCGTCGGAGAGTTCCGTCAAGCCTTCGCTTTCATAGATCTTGTGGGCAAGCGTGTGCGCGCGGATGCCGCTCATCTTGGTATAGATGAAGTCGGCTATCTCCTCACGTACATCCCTCGTTTCCCATTTCTTGGCTGCTATGCCAAGGGGAATTTTGAATTCCTTGAAGTTGATTTTGTTCATATCTATATCTATTTGATTACCAATCTCGTGGATTTTTCCACTGTACCCATGCTCCGTAATAGTCCTTGTAACTGCCGTCACTCTCCTTACGCTTGACATGAAGTCCAGCAAAGAACACGAAGCACATCGCATCGCCTTCTGATTGAAGGGTTACCTGGTCAAATACTTCTGCATCATTATCGATGATCATATATGTACTGCGCTTCTCCTCACTGAATTCTGTATTGTAAAATCCCGTTGAAGAAGTTATCGGACGATAGAAAACTCCGGGCTTGATATTGACGGCACTACCATTATTGGAGCCACGCTTAATCCAAACCATGTGTCCGTCATCGCAGCCGTGGACTTCGGGGAGGATGATATTTCTGTCTCTGGTTACAGTAGCATACTCTATTTCTCTTCCTGCGTCATCGGTGGCTTTTTCACGCCAATAGAACTGGGTGGTGGCCAATACCGCTCCAACACCGTGCTTTAACGTCGTGGACACGGGGGCTGTGGGACGGTCTTTCTGTGTGATGGACTCGAAGCCGTAGATTTCGGTCTTAATGGCCATACCTTGTATATGCCCTCCCTCCATATCTATGGCAACATTATCGAACTGGCTTCCCGACACATTGATTACAAGACCATATTTCGATAGAAAATCCTTATTCTCGTCAATAAGTCGGCATAGTACTGGCGTTCCGAAGTTATTCCACGTGCCGAGGATTGCCTGACGGTCTTTGGCATTGAAACCAATCATCTGATCATACAGGAACAAACCATTATAATCCTCCTTGAATGTGATTTTCCCTTCGCTATCCCTGACAGCACTGTCTATACCAATGTGGTCTTGTGATATGGAGAACCTGCCGATATGCCCCTTGGTGGCCTCTATCTCGCCCTTGAACTTACCGTTGAGGGCCTCTATGCTTCCATCCTCGAGTATCTTGAAGTTGCCATTCGCCGTAACAAGTCCTTCGAGCTTGATATTGTCGGCAGTGAGCTTGATGACCGTCTTGGTGTTACCGTCGGTATCTACCTCCTGAACGCTCACACCGATAAAGCCCACCTTGCCGTCGGCATCCTTGGCAAAGATACCCGAGCCCTCAGGCTCTATAACCAGTCCACTCTCTCGTAGTACTTTCAGGGCAGCCGGGTCTTTTCCATATATGCCAGCCGTGAGCTGTATCAGGCGGTCGGTCTGCTCGAAGAGGGTGCGATACTTGTATTCCAAGTCATCTATCTCACGCTGCGTGAGGATAAGCATATAGACATAAATCTCGCCAGTGAAACTCAGCTTGAAGTCGCCAGTGCCGTTCCATTGCCCGACAGACTTGTACTGCTCGTAACCCTCTGTAACTGATAAGTCTTCGCTTACCGTGAGCTGCTCGTAGTTGTCCTGCGTGGTAGTGATGTCCGTATCGACAAAACCTGCCATGAGCTTACCAGGCTTTACCACGCGATAGTAGAAGGTAAGGTAGATGGGCTGCGGTATCGTCTTGCCGTCCTTGTCTTTCTCGAACTTAGGATGGGCGGTAAAGTCGGCATTCTTCTGAACGATATACTTGTTTCTGATCTTCATAACCGTGCGCCCCCTGTCGGCACCTACTACGGCAGAGTCGCCCTTCCACGAATAGACATTATTGTTTGCCCATATCCATTTACCTCCGATAGTGAAGAAGGTGGTGTTGTTCTCGGTCTTCCATTTGTTCAGCCCGTCAAGGAAGAGGGAATTGGATAGGAAACCCTTGCCGACGATGAAGTCGGAACGCATAGAGTCGATTTCGCTGCGTACCTTGCCCTCGACGATGGATACCCATGTGTTGATATTGATGCCTGTGCGGAGGATGAAGTCGCCACGAAGGTAGGCGTTGTTGGAGTAGAGTCCGTAGCCGTGAGGCTGATTGTCCTCGGGAAAGGCATCATCACGGATGCCGTCCAAGGAGCCGAGCCTGGTGCGCAAGCCACCTGTCAGGCTACGTTCGTGAATGCCATTGAGGATATCGATGCGTGGCTGCCCGTCATCGGTGGCGGAGATAAGAATAAGTCCCTGCCTGCCGTCCTTATCAGAGCCGAACAGTACGCACTCATCGCCAGCAGCAGCTGTCCCCGAGAACCAGCCGATATCGTTTTTGTCGATGATGGCGAACACCTGTCCGTCGTCCATGGTGCGAATTTCCTTGGCTTGAACCCAGTAATGCTTGAGGTTGTTGCCATTGAATGTCTGACAACGGATGAAGTCGCCAGCCTCGAACTCGCAGCCGACCTCGAAGGAGATAAGGATATCGTCGCCATTCTCAGAGACGGAGTAAACCTTACCGTTGGCCGCAGACACGACCATCTGACCTCCGACGCTGCGCACATGGTCGATGAGTAGCTCAAAGATACGCATCGTCTGACGCACCGTGAGATTATCCAGCTCAAGGTTGGCCAGCTCATTCTGCAACCACAACCGCCAACCAGCACCGTCCATGCCGTGAACGAAGTCCTTGCCACCAAGACTGCCTTCTACGGTGAGGTCTCCGCCTACGCCAAGACTGTGCTGGGTTGTATCGTTGCGGTCTTTTCTGAGTATCTTATCCCAGTCGCTGCTTGTGGGGTCGAGATTGGCGGCGATGGTGGCAAAATCAGCCTCCCCAGCTGCAATCTTCTGAGCATTGACGAGTAGGTATTTCCCGAAAATCGTGAGAGAGTCGAGCAGGGACATATTGCTATGCGAATGCCCGAACGAGCCGTCGCCCTTATAGGCTGCGGTGATTTCGTGTGCGAGGAAGTCGAGGAAGGCTGCCGCCGTGGTGACGCTCCATTTATCCGAATAAGGATTCTGAACGGGGAAGAGAGCCCCACCACTTAGCGAGAGCCTGTCGAACTCAACCAAGCGTGGGGCGACCGTAAAAGAACCGACATCGGGTATCTTGATGTTGAGAACCTCTGTCGGCTGCTCGGTACGGGAGATGTTGAGATAAGGTCGTGCGTCGGCATACCTATAAGTAAACGTGTAGCTTGAAGGCTGTTCCTTTGTCTGCCAGATGGCATCGCTCTCCGTAACGACAATGCGACGGATATAGGAGTCGATGTATAGATACTTGCCCAACGAAGGGAAGAAGTCGAGCAACCACCGGCGTTCGCCATCGGAGAGGAAACCGGTATTCTTCTTATACTCACGGGTAGTATCGACGCGGTACTCCTCTGCATCGTTCTCTATCTCTGCAATGTTGTGTGTATGCTTGGCGGTATTCTCCGAATCGCCATAGGCACGGAAGGTGTCGATGCCACCCAGTGAGTTCTCGAACAGAACCCACTGCTCCTGCTCGCTCCTGATGTCGGAGGCATAGTACCGCTGGAGGTAAGTGAGGCGTGTGCCGGTCTTTGTCTCTACCCATACGTCGTAGTAGGACGGTAATTTGTTCAGCTTGCCCGAGATGATGGCGTATTGCACGGGAATGGTCCATACGCCGCCACTGGCAAGGTTGGCCAGCGTGAGGTCGTAGGAAGCATACTCGCCATTCTTCTCCACGTAGGCACGGCAGCGCACAACGGAATCCACAACGGCATAGTAGGTAAGGAACTCGGGGGTATAGTAGGTAACGGGCTTCACGGTGGGCTGCCACGTGAGGAAGTTTGCCTTCAGCCAGTTGGCTGCCGAGTCGGAGAAGTGGTCAATGCCGGCACGCAGGACGGAGAATGTCCAGGCTTCAGTATTGGAAGTACCGACCTCTGTTATTTGGGCTGTGAACTGGCGAACGATGGATGGCTGCTTGTAGACATCGGATATATCCTGAAGGCGGAACGACAACAGGGGGGTAATGATGCTTTCCAAGTCTACCTCGATGCGGTTAGACTTATTGGGTGTGTAAGTATGCTGGACGATGGTTGTTCCTGTGTCGGCATACTTCAGCACGAAGGTTATCTCGTTGTTGGTTGATATAACAAAGTGATTCATCGAGCCTGAAAGGCAGAGAGAATCAGGTTTTAACAATATATCCATTGGCGTTGTTATTTATGGCAAATTTACAAGAAAAAAGGTGTCCGATAAAGGACACCCTTGTTACTTGGGAACACACTCCAGCCAAACGTCCGTGCGTGTATATTTCCACTTGGAATGACGCCAAAAAGAGCCGTGTCTAAGCATCTGCGAAGTGAATGAGGACTGCTGCCCGTATGGCTTCCCTACATACTCGGCTGAAGGGATTGGTGGATAAATAGTGGTGAAGGTGCGGTCTTTGTCGAGTCCCGAATTGTGGTAATCGTCGCTGCTTACCTCGGTCTGTCGCTCATGGCCGACCCACTTATACTTGGATTTCATTGCCGTGAGCTGCTCGGTGATAGCAGGTGCGGAGATGGAAGGCTCCATAAGGGATATGGTGCGCAGCTCCGACTCTACAGGCTCATTCTTCCCACCGAGCGTGAACTTGAGTTTGTTGAAGAAGAAAGCCACACCACGAATTACCACCTTGGCATAGGACGGTAGGTTCTGCTTCTGCGACTGGGAAAGCAGTAACTTGACCTTCATCTCGTGGAGCGAGTTGCGCAGCAGCAGGTCGTAGTCGCGGTAGAACTTCTCGAAGATACCATCAGGGCCGTGGTAATAGAGGGCATAGTCGAAGATGCGAGGATGCGTGGAGTCGTAGATGTCGTAGGAGGATATAGTTCCTTCAGGGCGACCTCCCGAGAGATAGCTGAAGGCAAGCATCGCCTTTTGCTTACTTGCCGACTCGGAGGCTGCCTCTTTGTTCTCCCCGGCGACAACCATCTTTGAATTGAGCGAGATGTACGACCCGACATAAAGGTATGTGCCGAAGTCGGTCTTTACCTCTGTATCTTCGACGGTAGCCTTATGCTTGAGCTGACGGAACTCAGGCATAACATCAGGAACCTTTATCTCCTTCGGTTCGAGATCTTCGCCAGTGTTGTAGTCCTGTGAAGCCTCTCCAATCTTGGTGATGACGCTGTAGTCGCCCGAGAAACCGTCCTTATAGAAGGCACCGTCGAGCGGATTGAAATAGGCACTGGGGTTGGCCTTGACCATACTATCAAGGTCATCGTAAGAGTCGGAGAGGTCGGTGTCTACCTTATCGGCAGATGTAATGGTGACACGCTGGTAGTCTTTTTCTGCCTTGTAGGATATAGTGGGTTCTTCGGTTACGCAGCGTGTGAGGTCTTCGGTGGGACGGGCAGCAAGGGTGTCGCGCAGGAAGATGATGTCGGCAGTGCGCTGCCCCTCGTCGGAGATAAACTCACAGCAGAACTTCTTGCGAAACACGGCAATGAAGTCGGCGCAGGTAACATCAGGAACAAGGTCGGCAACCTTGATGCGCCCATTGACGAGTGCGTCCATGACATTATTTATCACCACCATCTTTGAAAAAGGCTCTGTGTGGGTAAAGAAGTTGTCTCGCAATTCATAACCGAAATGGTCGAAGATACGCTTCAGAAGATAACTGGCACGAATGAAGGGCGAGATATAGTAGCCTGGTGCAAGGGTGATGGGTACTTCGCCGACATACTCTGTGCGCTGGACGGCATTATAGAAGTCGCAGCCTTCGCCCGACTCGTCGGGGGAGAACGCTGCCAGCGTGGTAACTGGCACAAGTTGGTAGCCTTGTTTCGTCCACATCCATACATCCTTAGACTTGATGGCTTTCTGCTTGCCATAGGCATTGAGCATCTTGTAGTTGAAGCCTGATTCCACCCCCGAGTCATCGGTGAGCAGCACGGGGAAGATGCCGTACTGCTCATTGGTGTTACTGCGCAAGCCACGGCAGAACTCTATGCCCTGCTCGGGAGTGAACACACCAGGAATGTACTCGCCCTTGAAGATGTCCTTCAGCTTTACCTTCTGTATGCGAGAATAGAACGAGCCGTCGTTGATATAGAACGAGGTAGAGATGTTGCCTTTGTGCTGAGCCGACAGCACCACCTGACGGCACTGAGCGAAATACTCCCCGTCCTGAATAGCTACATCGACCGCTGACATCTTGACACGGCGACCGAAGGAGTCGGGGAAGCCCAGCAGACGGCGGTTGCGCTCGGAGGTGGGCAGCTCAAGCGGTGTGGTCTGCTCGCCATAATCGTTGAAGAACGGATTGGTACGTTCTACCTGTATCTGTGTGTCGGGCTTGAGGTTGTAGTCCTCGCCCTTTTCTAAGTTTGTTACTCTCATTCCTTACTTCCATATTTACGCGCTTGATCACGCAGTTGTTGTTTTTGTTCCAGTTCGTTCAATGCCACGCTGGCAGGAATGCCCTCTACTGATATGCGGTCAAGGACATCGGTAAGGCGTTTGATGAGTGTGTCCTTAAAAGAGTCCTGGGCAAGAGGGCGAACATCATTGACGGTTGGTGTAAGACTGCCACCCGAAGCACGCCCCGAGGCTTGCTGTATGAGAAACTTATTCATATCGAGGGTGCGTATCTTACCTGCACGCTGGGCGCGGTCGATAATGTCGATGATAGGGGCTACGGTAGGGTTCTCGACGGCTGCATTGGAGGCAACCCACTCCTTGCTATGACCATAGCCACCCTCGCCGACGATGACCGTAGGCTTGTTGATAAACCCTCGGCGGTCGGGGTCGTAGGCAGCGTGGAAGAGCTTGCCGTCCTGCTCTCGCTCAATGTCTATGCTACCGCCCGACTCCAAACCAGTGGCAACACGTGCGCCCGATGCAGAGGCAGAACCGCTCGCTCCGCTGAGGGTCATCCGCTTCACCTTCTGACGCTCGGCGTTGGCTGCTGCAAGCTGTGCAACACCGGTAACACCCATAAGGGCTGCTGCGATAGGACCAGCGATAGGGCCGAGTTCGCCAAGAGCCTTCATTATGGATACTGCCGTATCGGCAATAATCTGTGATGCCTTGATGGCAAAGTTCACATCGGCATACTTCTTCTGTATCTTCAGCTTCTCGTCGGCTTTCTTCTTCTCAATGTCGGTAGTGTCCTTACCTGCGTTTCGTGCAGCCTCTATCTCGGCATCGTACTTGGCATCGACATTCGCCATCTCGGCATCCTGAAGGGCTTTAACCGCACCACCAGCAAGACCTGCGTAGTAGTCGAAAGCCTCCTTTGCCTTCTGTATCTTGAGGTTCTTTACTGCTTCCTCGTATTCTTCCTGTGAGATTTCCTTGTTCTGCAAGTGGAGCTGGAGCATCTCAAGCTCGGCGTTGTAAAGTTCCTGCTGGGTGGCAAGACCATACTGCTGACGTATCTGAAGCCGGTGTTCTTCTGCCTGCTGGTCAAGAAGGGTAAGAGCCTGCTGACGCTCTTGCTCATTGAGCAGGGTGTCATTCTCTATCTTCTTGCGACGTGCCGCAAGCTGGTCTTCAAAGGAGTCAAGTCCGTACTCCTGACGAGCCTGTGCCTTTTGCTGCTCAAACTCTTTCATCTTGGCGAGTTGCTTATCATTGTACTCCGACAAGATATTGATGCGAGCCTGCTGGTAGGCAGCATCAACGGCAGACTCGTCCTCTCCGCTTTGCTGCGCCAGCTGTAAAGCCGTGTCATAGTACCCACGGAGGACTTCGAGTTTGGCATCGCGTTCCTGTTCCAGGGTTAAGGTTTGCTGAACCTTGCCCTGGTCTATGAGCTGCGTCATTACGGCTTGATACTTCTCTTCGGCAGCGATGCGTGCCTCTTCAAGTTTCTGCTGGGCTTGAGCAACGTTCTTACTCTGACCCGTTTCGAGTTCCTTCTTCTTGGCGGCATCCTTGAAAGCCATCTGCGTGGACTTGGTGTAATAATTCTGCTCAATAGTAAGGAGGTTGGTGGCGTGCTGCGTGTTGAGCGCAGAGATATAGATGTCGTATTGCTCTTGTGAGATTTTCTTCTGGGCAAGCGACATATTGAGGTTGTTTACATCCTTTTGATAAGCGGCATTGGCTGCGTCGAGCGAACTTTGTCGGGAACTTGAGAAATTACGAGACGCAATGCCATCGGCATCTACGGCCTTAGTACCCTTTTTCCCTTTCTTACCGCCCCCTGATTTATACTCCAATTGAGACTTCCGCTTTTCCAGTTGGGCTATCTGATTATCAATAGCTTTTAATCCTTTGGTATCGCCAACCTTTATAGTGAGCCTTTTAGCTTTCAATGCCTCTATCTTTTTGTCTATGGCATCAAGTTCCGCTCCTACCGTGCCGATATTGGCATTACCACCTCCTCCTCCGCCATTACCGCTGTCTGCGGAGAACAGTTTTTTACCAAACTCCTTGCCTATGGCATCAAGAGAGGTGTCTATCACTTTTATCTTATCGGCTGTATCCTGTAATTGGCGAGACATTGCCGATACTTCCGCAGAGTAACCTGACGCAGCATATACCTGTCCTGGTGCAACATTACCTTGTGAGGTCTGCGGCCGACCAGCATTGTTTCTCGTAAAGTTTGCCTGTTCCTGCTTCAGGTCTTTCAGTTCCTTTTCCTGCTGGCGTTGTTTGATGAGCAATTCTGCCTTCTGCTTACCCAAATCCTTGATAGTCGCCTGAGCTCCCTCCAATAAAGCCTTTTCCTTGAGGGCATTTAGATAGCGTGTCAAGGCACGTGTGTTTTCATCGTAAACTTGCCCCTCACGGGTAAGTTTGGCGGTATAGTCAGGGACAATCTTCTGAAGGGCTGCGATTGCGTCCTGACGTTCGGCAAGAGATAGTGAGTTGTCGTGAATGCGTTTGGTAAGCATCTCTATCTTGATGCGCTCCTCCTCCACCTTACGGCTGGCTTCGGCCTGAATGTCATTGAGCTTCTTTTGCGCTACGGTGGCTGCATCCGTGCGCTTATTGAACATCAGTAGCGCACCGACAACAAGCGTGATAGCTCCAAAGATAAGCCCCCAGGGACTGAGCTTTAGAACGACATTGAAAGCCTTTTGTAAGGCAATGGAAGTGGTCATGGTCTTGTTCAGGACGGCGTGGCGCAATACAGATAATTGCAGCATAGCGTTCTCTACGGCAGCAGCTGCTGCCTTGAGCTTGCTGACCGCTACGGCACGCAGACTCCATAGGTAGGAGAGTTTTTGACCTGCTATATAGGCTGCATAGGTGGCAGTAAGCAGGACTACGGCTTTCGTAAGCAGAACAAGGGTGTCGCGATGCTCGACGAGGTACTTGATTGCCTTAATAGCACCTACCTGTATCTGCCCATAAACATCCGAGAACTCTTCCTTGATGGGCAGCAACGCTTCGCCGAGGGAACGCTGGGCATTCTCAAGCTCAACGGTGCGCTGGGCCGCACGGTCGGCTGCGGAGATGTAGGTCTTGCCAGCCTGTGCAAGATTGGTCTCCACAATCTTTGCCACGCCTTTCATAAAGTCGCCCGTCTTCTCGGTTTGCTCCTTTATCTCGGCAGCAGAGAGTCCGAGGTTATCGAGGATCATTGGCGACTTACGGCCGAGACCTGTTACGATGGAATCGACCATGTAGTCGAGCGACTGCCCTGTCTGCTGTGCCTTGAGTTGGGCAAAGGATAGGTACTTGCCGAGGTCTTCGAGCGGGATACGGAAGTCCTTGGCTTTGACGGCTGCTTTCATCAGCTCGATGTCCGACACAGTGCCTTTGGTGGCGGTGCGCAGTTCTTTCAGATAGTCGGCTGTACCTATTTTCTCGAAGGCTTGGGTGATACCATCGGCCGACTCGGCAAGCTCGATGCTCTTATCGACAGAGTCCGATAGTGTCCCAAGAAGAGATTTTCCCCAGCCAACAAAGGTCTCAATACCTTTGACGGCAAGTTGCCCCATAAAGAAATTGTTATATTCGTCGGAGCTGGCCAGCTCCTTGAAATTCTTTGCATTCTGCTTCAACTCTGCCATTCGGGCATTAACGGTCTTCAGACGGCTCTCAAGGGCTTCATACTGCTTGGGATTGAGCGACTGGGAAACGTTATCCAGCTCCTTTTGCAATGATTTCGACTGCTTGCGGAGCTGCGACATCGTCATAGCGTTGGTATCCAAGGAGCGTGTCTGTTCCTGAATACGTGAGGTTAAGTCCTTAATCTGCTTACTGGTGTCTTTGTAGGAGGCTGCGAGCTTTTTGTATTGGTCGGTCTCCTTCTTGCCCGATGCTTCGAGCTTGATCATCTGTTGAAGGCGTTGCTTGTTCTCGTTGCGAAGAGAGGCCGACTGGGTTTCCAGCTTGTGAATCTCTTGCTGCGCCTTTGCCGTCTTGACATCGACGGTGTACTGGATCTCATCTTCTGAAAGGTGCTTGTTTGCCATAATGCTTATGGGTTTAATGAACGTTGTAACTGGTCGTGGATGGTCTTTCGCACTTCGTCGGTAAATCCGAAGCGAAGCTGTGGGAATGTCTCGTGATAAAGAACACCCCAAACGACACGATTATAAAGCGCAAGGTTGCGCCGCTTGAACTTGGCGATACGGTCGTTGCGCTGACGGTACGCCATATCCAAAAAACGGAGGTAAGGCAAGATACGGACAAAGACGGTGTAAGACTCGCCCGATATGCTGGTATTGGAGGAATGCTTGGAGAGGGAGGAAAGAAGACGCCCTGACCGAAGCTGATAATTACTGCGCACGACGGACTCCTGCGTGGCATAGATTTTAGAGATACCCTGCTGGAGGGTATCGTGGACGAACTTCTTACGAACGAGACTGTCTGTTACCATATTTGCCTTTTTATAGTGCAAATATAATAACAGACAGCTATAGTATAAAGGACAGTTTGCCCTCTGATAAAGTGGTATTACCTCATTAGGTGGCGATAGAGAGGTATTCCTATTATCGGGGTAAGAATACCGCAAAGCCCAATGTATAGCAATTTGAATGACCAAGGCTCGCCGTGAGTTACAAATGGCATCAAAATGAGTGTTATCAAAAAGAAAATTGCTTCTAAAAGTACCATGCTAATTTGTTTTATTTCAATGCAAATATAATTTTTTATTAGGAATAACGCAAGTTATTCTTCGAAAATCTCCGCCTCTATCGCCCTGAACAACTCAAGGACAACTTGTGGAACCATAGAGTTGCCGAGGGCTTTTATTGACTCCTGTCGCCATCTTGTGAAAGGAATGGTAAGACGAGATATATCAAAGGGTAGCCCATCATTTCCTCTACAAATAGGGGAGACAGTTGGGAAGTCCCTCCACCAATCTTGTGGGCAATCTGCTCCGCCAAGTTGCTCTGCGCCGCGTTCTTCTTGCGATGCGCCTTGAGGTTGTCCATCGTCATCATGGCACGCATCCCGTCGCTCGCCCTTGGGGTCAGCAGCCAGTCGCATTTGCGGAACATCTCGGGCAATCCCTTCTGCTTGGAGTTCACGCCCCTCTTCTTGAAGTCCTGGGCGCAGGGTGTCGTTGAACCGTCCTTGCAAGACCGAGGCTGAAATTCGTTGTCGGGGTTACCTTGCGCAGAGTCCCTGAGGGTGTCTGTACTATTCTGTCGTTCTTGCCGAGGACTGCCCCCATCGTCGCATCTGCGGCACTCGGTGTAGGCAGCATCCCGTTGATGGCCATCGTCGTCAGCCCTGACCCCATCTGACTGTCGGGGTTGTATGTCGTAGCCCATTTCGTTGCCTCGGAGGCATTCGGGGTCGGCAGTATGCCGTGAAAGTTGATGAAGTCCATCAGACCGTTGGGGCGTTGCTCGCCGTTGGCTCTGCTGCCCATCGTCTTCCCTCCCTTCTCCTTCAGTGCCTTGATGCGCTTGCTGTGTTGTATCTCCACCGCTAAGGGCGTGGGGAGAAGACCGAGGGAAAGGAACCTCTGTTTGCCGTTCTCGCATACCTTCAGCCCTTGTGTTACTGGCGTGGGAAGAATGTCGGAGTAGACTACTTGGCTCAGTAGGCTGTTGTATTTCGTGCCGTTCTTGTAGCCGTTGCGTTTTGCCCTCGCTCTCATCGACGCAGGGTCTTCGCAGAACTCCCTCGTGCAGGGTGTCAATAGTAGGTGTGGGAACATTCCTTCTTGCGACGAACCACACTCGGTCTCGTTGGTGGGGCGCACCGACAGCACAAGCCGGAATAACAAACGGCTGGACGGAGTATCCTTCACGCTCAAGGTCTGAACAGACTGTTTCGACGACGAACTGCTGTTCTTTTTTGTAAATGTCGTCGTTCTCGTCAAAGAGAGAGGTTGTGCTTCCCACCTTAACCTCTTCGCTGGGCTGTACCATCGAGAGGATACCAGCAACGTTCTCACCAATGACGAAAGTGGGCTGTATCTGCCTGATGACTCGTAGCATCTCAGGCCAGAGGTAGCGGTCATCGTCCGCTCCAAGTCGCTGCCCTGCTGAGCTGAAAGGTTGGCAAGGGAAGCCTCCCGTGAGAATGTCAATTTGTCCTTGCCATTGTGAGAAGTCTGTTGTCTTAATGTTTTCATAATTGATGGAGTTTGGAAACCAGTAATTGAGGATTGTGTTGCAGAACTCGTTGATCTCGCAGTGAAAAACATTTTGCCACCCAAGCCATAAGGCTGCGAGTTCGGGTGCGCCAATACCGCTGAAGAGCGAGGCGTGTCTGATAATTTTTCTCATTCATTTTACCTGTTTGTTTGTCAATGGCAAATTTATGTACTTCTTTTTTGGTTGTAAAGGACACCTCGTCTCACGACGAAGTGCCCTGACAAACAAACATCCAAAAGAATGGATGCTTTGACAAAAAAGAAAATTATCGCTCACGGAACATCCACTTGAACTCTAAGCCGTGCGCCCCGGGGCGGTTGCAGAAGTTGAACCCTGCGTCGATAAGTGCGGAGAACACCTGCTCGGGACTGACCTTGGCAGAGGGATCTATGCCACGGATGGCATCGACAACCTCGGTGGTGGAGAAAAAGTGGGTGGCTTCGGCCGGGGCTGAAGCAGGGCGGTAGGTAGTGGAGAGAGCTGCCACATAGATGCTGATGTCGGTAATGGGCTGCTCAGGGGTTTCTTTCTTATTACTCATTGTCTGAAGAATTTAGGGTTTGACGATTGTCGGCTTTGCCCGATGGGTCTACCGAGGTGAGGAACGTGTCGAAGTCCTTACGCAGTGAGCGCAGGGTGTCGAGGAAGGTGAGGGCGGTCTCGGGCTTGATGTTGCCGGCATCGCGCCACTGGTCGATAAGGAAGTCCTCGATGGCCTGAAGACGCTCGGTGCGCTCGTAGATATAACCAGGGTCGAGCATTGCTTCAAGGGTAGCGGTGGCTTCCTCGCTCAGATGAATAAGAGTAGTTTTCATTGTGCGCCTCCTTCCTTCTGCTTATCAGTCTGCGAAAAAACAAGATTGTAAATGGCATAGCTGGCAGTATCATCTTCAAACTCTACTCTTACAGTCGCATCGCCACTCATATAAGTTACATATACAGTATCCTCAAAAGCCTCCAATCGCCCTTTTCTACTAAGGCTTGGAATTACTTTTCCTGCAACATCCCTTTGAACCAATGTTACCTCTTGTCCTTCTTCCATATTCATAACTACTTCCTTTGCCTTTTGGCTAAAGTAGAAGGTTGCTCCTTTTCCTCTATGCTCATATCTAAGTAAATAAGTATCTAAACTGGCAGCTATCTCTCGACCTTTTTTTTCAACTTCTTGTTTTGAAAAAACAACATCAAATTCTACTACCATTTTTTCCATATCAGGGAAACTCATTTTAATTTCCATCTCTGCTGTAGTTAATCCTTTCATTTTTCACCTCCTTTCTTATCTGTTTTGTTGATGCGATAGACGAGGCAGCCTGCGCAGAGAGCAGAGGTGATGGCGACGAGTGGACGCTGCTCGACGGCGATGGCAGCGAGAATGAGGCACAAAGATACGGTATTGACACGAAGAACCAAACGACGGGTTACGGGGAACTCGGCGATACGGCTGTAGAACTCGCTCTTCTGGTCGAGCCAATGATTAAGGGTTTTGATTTTGCGCTGTATCGTAGCACGTACGTCGATGGCTGGGCGGTTTTGCGCCTGAGCATCAAAATTGATTGTCTGTTGCATAATGCACTGGTTTTGACATTGCCCTGATCCGCAGGGTACGGATACGAAAAAGCGGATGCTCTTCCTGTTCGTCAAAACCAGTGTCTCACACCCGAAGGGTAAAATCACAAGGAAGGCATCCGCCATTTATCGCAATGCAGCAAGGCTGCAATATGGGCATAAAAACAAGCCCTGCGAAATTCTAATAAGTTCGGGGCTTGATGTTCATCTCGCCCTTCGTTTGTGTATTGCTACACTGATTTTGACTGTTGCAAAGATAGTTAGAAGTTTTGTAACTGCCAAAGAAAAACGCAATTATTTTTGCGTGGCGCAAAAAATTACCATTCGTCTTTTGTCTCAACCTCTCGCTTATCGACAAACTGTTTTAGGCTGGTAACCAATTTATCAAAAGCCTCTTTGCAAACTGGTAATGCTCTTTTGTGAAAACCCTTGTAATAAGTCCTATATGATGATTTCTCAAACCTACCACCCAATGATTTCAAATCATCAGGAAGAGAGTCTAAGACAGCTCCCATATCATTGTCGTACATTACTTTCTTTGTAGGCTCGTGATAAAAACTATTCATTGTGAACTTCAAACGCCCTTCACGAAACTGTATATCAATCGTGTAGTTGATGTATCCCGACATACCACTATAAGCAAGGGTCGTAATTTCCAACTTGGTTTTACCTTTTCCGGTTAATTCTTTACCAGGATTGTCATCTCTCATAACGGCTTTAGAATCAACATAAGTGCGAGCAAACCAATTTTTAGAGATTTCATAGAGTTGCTGAGCAGTTAATCCTTCAGCCTTGACAATCTCTGTTAGCTCCAATGGCTTCTGTGCGCTACAAGCTATTGCAACAAAAGCCATCATCAGTAATAAATTAAATCTTTTCATAAATACTTTATTTTAAGTTGTATAGTACAAAGGTATAAAAATAAATTAACGTAGCGCAAGATTTTTTGCGCCACGCAACAAAAAGCCCCCTTGCTTGATGCAAGAGGGCTACTATGCGCCACCAGCCTGATGGCGACTTCGTGTTCAAATCGGCTATATAGTAGCAGCCGGGGCTGGAATATTATCGGCAGCTCGACGAATACGGTCGCTAAGGTCTACGAGCGCACCACGAAGTTGCTGTGCTTCTTCAGGTGTGAAACCTCCCACACCACCGTTGCCGTCAATGCCATACATCTTATGCTGAAACCAAGGCACAGACTTCTCGAAGTAAGTGCGTGAGATTTCACGCCATGACACGCTAAGATATATATCACGCATACGGTTCTTCATATCGGTGATTTTGTCTGCTTTCTGTACTGCTATTTCCATAATCTTGTAATTTTAGTTTTATCTTTTAAGTGGTTCTCCCCGTAGGGAGAACCTTTTGTTTTACTCTTTTGGCATATCCGTTAGTCGGTCGAAAATGTCCTGTGCATAAATGAGGAGCTGTGGATAACCGTTTGGATAACTGTCGCAATAATTTCTGATTGCCTGAATGAGGTCTTGTTCTTCGGAGGTAACCTCCATTTTGATTTTTTCTTGTTTCATACCATATATTTATTTGAACAATACAAAGGTACTACTTTTTTGGATAGTAACCAAAATTTTTACTATCTTTTTTGATAGTAAATTATGTTTTTAACATTTGAAGCAAAAAGCCGTAGCAGTTTGAAGGCTGCTACGGCTACAAAGAACGAGCGGTGTGTGGGGTTATTCCTCTACGACAAAGCCGTGGGCAATGAGGTCGGCAAGGAAGGCTTCGGGGCTTTCGGTAGAAACAAGGTAGCCCTCAAGTTCCTGAAGGCGATGGGCAAAGCGCACCATATAATCGTTGTCCGTACCCTGACTGTCGAAACGGCTGCCAGTGCGGAGCTGGTGGAGGAAGTCGGCTGGAGAGGTGGCGACCACTCGGTCGCCATCCTTCAGCGTGTAGGTTGTTGTCATGCTGCTAATTTTTTTGTTCTCAATCTGAAGTAAAGTTTTTCGCTTTCGGTAAGGAAAGGTATGTTCTGAAGGGTGGTACCTGTCTGCACCATACCTTGCTTTGCAAAGGTAATCATTTTTGCGAGGAAATGTATCCAAGCCGACATTTTTGTGAAGTTGGTTGAGCCTCCGTGCTGGCGGAACTCCACCGTGCGATGGCGTGCATAGGCTTCGAGGTTTACCTTGTGGTAGCGGTTGTTGCTGAATGCTGCTCGGAGGTCGCTGATGGTGGAAGCTCTGTTGATGGCAGCCTCAGTAATGGCTGTAAGCCCTTTGCAGTAGGTGTTATTGCGACGGCTGCGTGGCATGAAGTGGTCGATAACTCCCTCAAGACGTTTGTAGGTGAGGATAAGGTTCTTCCAAGTCTGAAGGTCGAACTCGGCAGCGTCCATGTGAACGTGAAGTCCGCAGGAGTCGTTTACCTTTACATCGCAAAGGTCGAGTACCCAGCAGACCTTTTCAAGTTCCTCAAGTCCCTGCTCACCGTGAAGAATTGGGCTTACCAGCTCGAAAGTATTGTTGCCGTGAAGGCTTGCGTCTGTTACCAGTTTCCAATGGTCAGCGTGATCGGTGTGGTTGTAGCCCTCTACCTGTACCCTGATGCCAGCAGCAGTAAGCTCGCGTGCAAGGCGTTCACGTGTGCAGTTGTAAGCCTCTATCTCAACACCGAAGTTTCGGTTGAAGGTGTAGTCGAGCTGGGGAAGAACCGTAGCTGTAGCCTGTGCTGCCGTAGTAGTCAATCCCTGCATCATGCGCTTGTAGACATTCTGTACAAAGCCGTAGTTGCCACCAGCTGCAAGGTCGGCTACCTGTCTGCGTGTAAGTCCGAGGGCAAGAAGTTTCTGAATCTTGGAAGTCTTTGTTCCGTTCTCGTTGAGAATGCTTTGAATTTGCTCGTTCATAATCTTTGTTTTTTAATTGTTCCTTGTTTCTAATTGTACTGCTAAGGTAACACTATAAAGAGGAACGTGCAAGTAGTATTGGCTTTATAATCAGAGGTTTAGAAGTAATTATCTAATGATAAAAGATGATACAAAAAAGGGGCTCGTCGCATCACTGCGAAAGCCCCGTCATCCTAAACAATCTATTAACCTAAATAACTAAAAAACCTATGAGAACATTTATTTAACTAACTGGTAATATCGTGCGTAAGTGAGCCGTGTGTGTGGATTACGGCTGATGATGTCCATGCGCACCTGCTTGCAGCCGAAGCGGAAGAAGAGGAAACGCTTGGGTATGCGGTGGACGATGATGTCGAGCGTGTCGGTGGAAGATACCGAGCCACGGAACAGGCTGTCGGACACACAACCGGATAACGACATCCAAGAATCGTGCCAAGAGAAGCATACCAGGCTATCGGGACGATGCAAACTGTCGGTAGATACTGTGGCGGTGGCGGTGGTGTGCCAAACTGGTGCGGTAATGTCGGCTGCGGTGGTAGTGGCAGCGGTGGCAGCCTCGGAGATACGTGAGGGCTTGATGCCTACCTGACGGGCCACCTTTGCCAAGGTGTCTCCGCTTTCCTTGAACTCCGACGGACGGAGGGTGAGGGCAGGAGTAGAGGCATGGCTGTTGCCTGTACCTGTTTCGCTGATTTCTACCACGCCGTTGTGGAGCAGAATACTTTGGTTCTGCTTGATGCGGTCGCGGTCGGCTGCCGTGTCGAGATAGAGACAAATGAAGAACACCAGGGCAGCGATGAGTACCAGGAACGCACCGCAAATAGCATAGATAATCGCAATTCTCTTTTCCATAGTCTATTGACACATTTTACGAACAGAGGCTATCAAGGAGAGCATCTGACGAAGATAGTCGGGAGAGGTGGCATACTTGCTGCCACGATTATCGCAGATGCGACGGGCGAATTCCTCGGCATCGTGGCGGTATGGCCACGCATCGGCAAAGCCCGGCTTCTGAAGGAGGCGAGAATGCTCGGCAAGGCAGTCGGCAATGGAGTCGAAGTCCTTAAAGAGGCGGTAGACGGTGTAATACCAACGATTACCAGTCTTGCACTTGCATACGGACACGACACGTTCGGGAGCCGTGAAGGTGCGAGAGGGTGTATTGAAATACTCGTGGGTAAGGATGAGAACGGTCTTGCCCGTCCAGTTACTGCCCTTGGTAATGCCAAAGAGATTGTATTTGCCCACACGGGATTTTCCCCAGCCACTCTCAAGGATAGCCTGGGCGGTAACGAACTCGGGGGCGATGTCGGTGGCTTGCTGCGCTGCCACATAGATGTTGCGTGCAAAGGCACGCTGTGCTTCTGTAGCCATAATCAGTCTTTTTTGATGTATTCGCCCTTATCATTGAAGTCCTTTAGACGGCGGACGAATGAGGTTGGAAATATAGGATAGATGGCTTGAATGTTCTCAATGCAAGAGAAACACTCGCGCACCATCATAAACACGCAAAGATAGGTTCCTATCCACTGGGTAGCACCGACAACGCTGCCATTCACCTTGAAATTGGCAAGCACGTTTGAAAGGATGAGCAGAAGAATGTAGATGGCAATCTTCTTGCTGAACTTACCGAAGAATGCCTCGCTGGAGGCATCTTTGTGGAGGAAGTGCTTCCACACGCTGAGAATAGTGTCGATGATGATGGCGACGCCTATCCACTTGGCAAACTCCCAGTCCTGGAAGAGGTATTGGGAAAGGTCGGTTACCACGGTGAGTGGCACAGAGACGATTGATATCATTGGTAATCTTTTCATTATTGTCGGGGCTTTAATTGTGATACAAAATTACGTTACTGCATCCGCTTGGCAAAGGACCGACTGAGGTGGTGGGTGCCGAGCGCATCGGGGCTGATGCAGGAGAGCATAAGCGTCCATCCGACGGAGGAGAGTTCCGTGGCGACAAAGGGAATTATCTCCGCCTTATCGAGTTCGCCACGTGAGAGCCACTCGATATTGCCCTGCTCCGCATCGGCAAGCATCCAGGCGTGAACCCTTGAGAGCAGACGAAGTGTAGCGTCGGAGGCAAGCATATATTCGGCAGCGTCGGCACGGTTGGTCATCTTGTTGGCTACGGTGATAGCGATGCGCTGGGTGATCTGATAGGAGTTGCGCCCGTCGGCAAGCATATTCAGTTCGCCGTAATCAACGAAAAGGAACGAACCTGCCAGTTTATCGATGCGCTGCTTCAGTTCGTCAAACGACTGCCCATAGACATAGTTGGCAATTTCAGGGATGCGCGACATATCGGGAAGATTGTCAAGAGCTTCAGCAAGTTCGTTATACCCCGGGAAGTCGCTCGACCCATTGGTGAGTATGGCACGGATACCCTCCTTGGATGGGTATTGTGCGAAATAGAGGAACTGGTCTTTAATCATAATATCTTATCGATTACGGAAATGGGCAAGCCCACCTCCTCACTGATTTTCAACTTATCCCATCCAAAGCCCTTCATATCGTGGACGGCATCGATGGTCTTCTTGCGCAGCACCTTCAGATAGGTAAGCACGTTCATCTGCTCTATCTGACGAGCATCGCCAAGCCCCTCTTTGGAGAGGTCGTAGAGCGCATCGGAGGCATCGGTAGTGATGGGATGTTTGGGCTTTTTGACGAACTTCGACAAAAGAGAGAATGAAGTCTTACTAAAGAGATAGTTGTTAAACGCCTGAAAATTAAACGATATAGCCGTAAGTATTTCGACTGGTAGTTTGACGAACTCCTTTGCCATTTCGTGGGCAAGCTCGGAATGGTACTCCTTTTCGGGATAGTAGAGAATGGCAGCGAGGAGCGGAAGCGACTCGTCGCCCTGCTCGATGAGTTCCTGTGCCTCGACATACTGAAGGGCTGTGAGCGAGCAGGTGAGCATTCCGTAGCCTGTCTCAATCTTGTAGCCTTGATAACGATGCTCGCCAATTCGGACGGCAGGGATGAGCTGCACACAGAAGCACAGGTCCACCACATACTGATAGTCGAGCCGGCGCAGTACACGAGCAAGGGGAATATGCAGACGGTAGGGATCGATGCGACGGCACAACTGGTAAGTTTCGTCGTCCACGCCGTCCAGTACGGCATTGTTGTCGAGATAGTTGATTTGGAACATAAACGTGAGTTGCTCGGAGATAGCCACAAGGTTGGCAATCTGCTCCTCGGAGCGAAACTTATGCTTATCCCAACCCATAACGTCGCACAGCCAGTTAATGCGTACCTCGCCGGCAGAGAGTTTACCAGCGGACATACGAAGCAAGTCGGCCACAAGGTGAATGTACTGGCGGTCGGTCATACCGTCCCAACGGTTAGGGATGCGGTGTATTTCCCCTTTATAGACGAGTTCAAGATCCTTTGTCATGGCAGCATAATGATTTTGTCATCAGGGCGGTTATACGCAGAATTAGAGCAGAAGTCCACCGATGCGTCCGTTGCGAGCAAGGTATCGGCATTGGCGATGAGTTCCTCGGCTTCGAGGTCAAGACGGTCGGCGAGGTCGAGGGCTGCATCATGTTCGTCCTTGCCCGAGCGTGAGGCGTGGCTGTCATCAAAGAGGTTGCGGATAGTTGGGGGGAACTCTAAGATGTCAAATCGGCGGAGCGACTTGGCAACGGTCTTCTTGACCAGCGCAAGGGTCAATATCGGGGCAATGCGCTCACGGTTGTCATCAGTGAGGCGGTCGTAGTATGCCGACAGTCGCTCGTCGATGGTTTCTTTCTGCAGAGGAAGAATGCGGAAGAAAAAGAAGTAAGACAGGTCTATCGGATAGATAGAGTCGAACTCATCTGCAGTTCTGATCTTGCAGACATCAATAATCTTGTAGTACCGAGACTTTCGCCATAAGGCTGCTGGAGAACTGGTATCCTCACTATTGACTTCTGCCGACATAAGCTGCTGGATAATGGTATCCATCGCATTGTAGTAGTTGTCCATATAGGAACGCTTCATTCCCTCTATCTCGTACTTATAGACATCCACGTGGTTCTTGCGCCGATTGATACTGTCGAAAATCAGCTGCGATGCCATTGTCATATTGGCTATGGCAGAGCGCAGGGATTCTATCAGCGAATCGTCAGGGTTGCCAATAATAGCATTAAATACTTCGGCTGTGATAATGGTTTCCACACGCTTTCGGGCGGTTATGCCTGATGAAAGGAGGTCGTTCAAGTCCATGTTCGTTTCGACACCAGGAGCATACTTACTGAAGGTGCCGAAATCTTTGAAAATATCTACTAAAACATTCTTCATGATTGTTGCTGATTTAGTCTGTCCTTGGGTGCTACATCTTCCTGTCGCTGGGGAACTTCACGATAGAAGCCTATGCGATAGCCCTGTTGCCAAAGGTTGGGGAAGTTGAGTCGGAGCGCATAATTGAATGGCTCGCAGCATATCTCGTCCTCGGGGGTTAGCGACATTATATATATAAGGTAGTTATAGTAAGAGTCCGATCCCGACTTACTGATGACACCGTCTTTATCCACGGCAGTAATAGAGGCATCCAGTCCGACACTTGAAAGCAAGGCTTGTTCGGTGCGTTTGTCGTAAGCTATCAAAGCCTCGATATATTCCTTGTATTTAAGGTCGATAGTCTCTATCTTCCATTGCTGCTCGTTACCTGATGAGTCCATAAACGAGATAGAGGAATAAGCCTTTCCCTGATTGTCAGAACCGCTCAAGTAGTCGCCTATCTTACGCAGCTCCAATCGCATATACTCCACAAGCAGCGACTCCCTGTATTCCGTGCCGATACCAATACCGTTGTATTTTACCAACTCCTGCTTCTTCGATTTACGGATTTTGTTCTCCTCGCACAACTTCATCAACTGATTGCGCTTGCTCGATACCCACGCATTTGGGATAATGATGTGTATCTTGGCAGCGAGCGAGTTGCGCAGGAAGGAGTTAATGTAGGTAGCGGTCTTGTTGCTACCCTGGATATAGGGGCGTGCGCCTTGGTGGGTTTCGTTCACACCGTAGAACTCATCGACCGATTTCTCCCGATGGTGGGAAATGGCAGCGTACTGGTAGTTGTCTACTTCTGACAAATTGAACTTAGGATATATCTTGTAGCTACTTGCGCCATAGGTCCACCTGCCCACCGCTATATGGCGGAAGTCGTTGTAGTTCATCATCTCGTAGGCTACATCCTGCCGTGTGGTGGCAAGACGGCAGTGCTTGTTCTCCATAGCTTCAAGGCCTGCCACCGGCTGCATACCCAGTCGCTTCCCACGAGCGAAACGCCATTTCACAAAGAAGTCGCCAAAATAGTAGAAGTTCTTGATGCAGGTCTTGGCGAAAGCCTGTGCCGATGTTTCCATCCCACGCTCACACCACGTATTGAGCCACTCGTCCCACCGGGGCAGCGCAAGGTACTCACGCTTCATCTTGCCACCCTCTATCGTCTGCATATAGGCACATGGACCATGACCGTAGAGCATCTTAATCTCCTTGCTGTATAAGCGTGGCAGCAGACGGTTCTCCTTGATCTCCGCCGTTACTTCGTCGCAGAGTGCGTTGTTCACGCCACGCATACATACTTGATACCCATTGACACTGAGCCACTGGTGTTCGTGCATGACTAACTGTCTGCCCTGCGGTACGAGCAGACCAGGCGTTCCAAACACCTGCTTGCCCTCGCCTATCTGAAAGGATAGTACGTTGCCGTCCATGATATATGTACCGGCATTGCCGTATAGTTCTATACTGTCTGTCATAACCAATTTATCTTGTGTAGTTTATATCCATCCTGTGGGAAGCCCATATACCTGATTAGTATGCGGTAGCACATCTTAGGTTCTCCATGCTCGTCCTCAAACAGAAAGTAGTTCTCCGAGTCCACTGCGAACCTATCCTGTGGTAGCTGGGTGCGGTACTTGCAATGTGGTTTCACAATGAGCTTATCCCCAGCCACGCCCTGCGACCTCGAATAGGGGAAGAAGCACAGCGTGAAGTCGCCACTGGGGAGCTTGCTAATCTCCCTTGCCCATCGCATCGCATTGATGCCGTCCATTTCGATTGCCTTCTTCATCACTTGCGAAATTACGCAAATCCCCTATTGGGGCAAAGGACGGCAGATGGGGGGCTGGCGTCATATTTCCGTGCTTTTGAGAGGTTGCACCTCAATATCCAAAATCAGCGGTGCGTGCTGATAAACGCCGTTTGTTTATTTTCGTTTTTGATTTTCTGAGTGCAAACCGTTGATTTTCAACAAAGTAACTTTTTGACCTATGTAAATAGCCCTCGTTATTGCCTATTTTTGCCAACTTTTTATGTTGCTTTTGCTACATTATTGGGGCTTAAATGGCTATGTTTTCGGGCAAATCATCGGGATAACTGCTTAATTCCTTCTTGATAAGGTCGGAATAAAGGCCATAAAGCAGGTAAATCATTGCACTTGGGAGCTGCGTCGTTAGCCCTGGTCGCCGTTTCAGTTCCTCCTTCTTCTCCGAGGCTTTGTCAAGCTCAATTTTGCCGTTGGTTTTCTTGAGCGGACTGATAAGGATAGCACTGCAAAGGTTAGGACACTCGTTCTCATCGATGCGCACCTTTGGAAGTAAGGGAAGTTTCTCGCCAAAGAGCAACTGGCATAGGCGGAACTGCTGCCAGTGGTAGATAGTGGGCGCACCGTCGTTGTAAAGAATTACAGAAAAGCCGTAACTTTCCAAGGCTGCCTTCATCGTAAGCGAGTCGGTGGTTATCTGCTCCAGTTCCTCACGTGTCTTGTTGCCTGCACGGTCGGGGTAGAGGTGGATAACCTTGTTCACGGCATCCGTGCCGAAGAACGAGTACACCTGCTGCGCAAGTTGCTGCTGGTCGTCGGGAATGTATGCCCAAAACTCCTTGATGATGTCAAAACGGTTACCATAGTCTTTCTTCTGTCCCACGATGAGCGACTGGAAATTACCAGGGTCGTAGCCTATGTAGAGTGGTTCTCGCTTATCGTAGTGGCGCAGGTAACGTGCCGTGAGCAGGAACTGGTCTTTGAGGTCGAACTTTAATATCTGGTCGTAGATATAGCTATCTTTGAACTGATGTCGCTCGTGGTCGTAGGTAGTGAAGAACTTATTGGTTACTTCCTTGTGCCGAATGGCGCAGATAGCCGTAAGGAACTCGTCCATATCGAGGGTGTCGAGCTGTGTCTTGAAGAACTTGGGACCGAGAATATCCTTATTGCAGAACGACGACGCACGGATATAGTAGATGGCGTTACGGCGCATATCGGCAAGGCGAGGCTTCCAGCGTGCCACAAAGGCATTGAGCCGCTCGTTCTCCAAGCGTATCTTCTCCATAACGACGGGGTTCTTGGTGTTTCGCAGCTCCTGCTGGAGGGTGAACTGCTTGTAGAGCGACTGGTTGATGGAGAGCGACACCGAGGCTATCTCCTCGATGAGCTGGCGGTCCATCTTGTTCTCGTATTCCTCGAACCAATCGTCCTCACCCAAATCGACACGGGCAGTATCGCTCACACCTGTAACACCTTCGTAGTATGCCGACCGTCTTATCTCTGCCGAACCACCACGGAGCGAAGGGAACAGGCGCGACTTCAGCTTCTCGCCGCTGTTGTGCTTCATCTCCTCCACGAAGGCGTGTACGGCATTACGACCTGCCACACTCTCGGGCTGGTCGGAAGACACAAGCTGCAGGTGCGCTCCGTTGCGGAAGATAACCGAGTGCTTGGCGTAGGCTATGGGGTAACGCGGACGGCGGAAGTGTGATGGCAGCTTTGCCTCGCCCACCACATAGTCGATGCCATACTCCAGCATCGCACGCTGCTTGCCGTTCACCATGACGGGGCGAGAGAACGAAGCCTGAATGTTCGGCCATACGTTCGTCATCAAGGCAACGTAGGTCTTGTGTACTAAGAATGACAACTCGCCCGGCATATCGTTCGCCACACGGATAAGCCGTGGCACTATCACTCCCTCCGTCTTACCCGTGGCACGCGCCCACTCGGCATAGAGCATATTGGGGTCGATGATGTTCGCCAGCAGCTGCACATGGTTCATATAATAATGCTCGAAGTCGAGCGTACTCTGTTCTGTTTGTTGTAGTTCAGTCATTGGGCAGTTCCTCCACGATTTCGGCATCCTGAATGTCAGCATCACGCAGCAGACGCTTCTTCTCCTTACTCTCGATAGGCAGACCATCGATGAGGGTGAGATAGAAGCCGTCGTTGTGTTTCTTGGCAATCTCCTTGAGGTTCTTCTTCGAGAAACCAAGTTCCTCTGGGGTAAGTTCTGGTGTAATAAAGAAATTGACTGCCAAGTTCCTGTCTGCTTCAGCAATCTCTGAAGACCTACGACGGCACTCCAAGGCAGCGTCATAGCATGACTTCATACCCTTGTAGTCGCGATTAAGAGCGCAGAGTTTAGCAAGATCCTCATACTTGTTGGCAAAGTTGCTTTCCCAAACTTTAATGGGGACATTACAATCCACCTGAAAGTAGTTGATAGCCTGATAGATTCTCGCCATACAGGTGCGTTCCTCTATCTTTAGCCGTTGCTCTGCATTGATACGGAGCTTCAGCTTTTTGGCAGCTCTTGTAATGTTACGCTCATGCTCGAATATCTCCGCAGACCATTGTAGTTGCTGTAAGAATAGCTTGACATCCTGTGGAATACCCTCGCAGTCCCCATTCGTCAAGAATGCGGAGATAAGGTCAGGGTGTATGGAGTCTAATTTCTCAATTTCACTTTTCATATTCCAAAGAGTTTCATACGCAGGTCTTTCTCGGCACGCTCATTCTTGCGTTCCTCAAGCAAAGTAATAGAATCATTATCCCCTTTCTCTGCTTTTTTAGCAAGCTCTGCGTCAATATTATATTCACCAAGCGCAAGCCCTTGCTGATAGGCTTCGCAATACACATCCCCAGGAATAGTTATGCGGTACAACAAGGTTATACGTTTGGCTTTTCTTAGACCGAGTAACTGACAGATACGTTCGGGAGTATAATTTAATGCTCCGAACGTTCTGACTTGATTGATATACTCATCTGAGAGAATTTCATTCTGTGCTAATTCCGACATAGAATTATCTTTTTGGTGTCATCCTCTGATAAGACATTGCCGTCCCTCTCCAATAGAACTGGCTGTTGGGGAAACATTGCCATGTATCTTCGTACAGTGGCAGACACGTATTTAGGGTCTATTTCCATTCCGTAGCCGATGCGGTCGGTCTGTTGGCACGCCATAATAGTAGAACCTGAACCAGAGAACACATCAACAACAATATCGCCGTTCTTGGTGCTGTTGGTAATAGGATATGCCATTAGGGCGATAGGCTTCATCGTGGGATGAATTCTATTGGCTTTTGGCTTATCGAAATTCCAAATGGTTGTCTGCTTCCTGTCTGAGTTCCAAAAGTGGGCTGCGCCGGGCTTCCAACCGTATAGGCATGGTTCGTGCTGCCATTGGTAGTCCTGACGTCCCATTACAAGGGAGTCCTTGACCCAAATGCAGCATTGTGCTATCTTGAATCCAGCTTCCCGAATGGCTCTGCGGAAGTTCTCTCCTTCAGAGTCTGCGTGGAAAACATAGAAGGAACCTCCAGCTTTAACAATGGAAAACATCACGTTGAATACAGACTGCAAGAAGCGGAGAAACAAATCATTCTCCATAGAGTCGTTCTGAATGGTTAGTTTATTGTCTCCTCCACCTTCATAATTGACATTATAAGGAGGGTCTGTGAGAATCATATCGGCAACTCGACCATTCATAAGTGTAGCAATATCCTTCTTCGAGCGACAATCCCCACACATCAACCTGTTGTTACCGAGTCTGAATACATCGCCTGGGCGAGCAAAGACATCACTATCCTCTTGTGGAAGGGTATCAACGGCATCTTCTTGTATCTCTGCTGTATCATTCTCTGTGGCAAACAACTTATCTGTTCCGACAGAGAAATCGTTTTGCTTAACTTCATAGCCAAGATTGAATTTGGCAAGATCATCACCGCTAATATTATATTTTGTGAATAAAAGGGTATCGGGATTTTTCTGCGCAAACTCTGAGTTATATGCAGCAATTTCCTCTACAGCTTCTTTCTTGTTAGAAGCCTGTATTTCCTCATAGGGAATCTCGGGAATCTTGAATCCATAGGAGCGAAGTCCAAGGAGAGCCTTTCTTCTTTGGTGCGCATCGATAATCCACAGTTTGCCATCAGGATCTTTCCACACTTTGAATGAATACTTGAAGCCACGAGTAATGATGAGCATCTGTAACTTCGATAATTTGTCTGCATCAGGCTTTTTGAAATCTTCCTGAAGTTCGATAAAAGAGTCCAGCGGGGCAGTTGGAAGACCACCCAAATTAAAAACTTTTATACTATTTTCCATTGTCATTATTTATTTTGTTGTTCAAGAACCATTTTGAAAAGTCGCTCCCTTTCCTGGTGACGTTCGAGGTTCTTACGGTCGGCAGTGCGTTTATCCTTTCTGTCGCTGCGCTTGAGATAGGAGCGATAACGCTTGATATTGTCGAGGACATTCTTATGCTGACGGAGGAACTCGGCAGGGTCGGAGCGGAGCAACTTGATGAGCTGGGCAATCTCTGAGCGTCCGAAGAGTATGGGGTGCTTACAGAGAAACTTGCCAGTATCATTGAACGATTGCAGCTCGGCGAAAGCCTGATTGTTTCTGATCCTTAGCTCTGCCATATCAGCTACGGCTTGGGCTGTGGGATTCTTATCAAGCACTTCGTCGAGCTGCTTCATCTTTCGCCAGGTGTTGATGCGGTCGTTATAGATAACAGTTGCCATCTGCACGTCCGCATCGAGAAGATTAGTCCAGTCTACTTTTGGGTACTCTTCTTCTTTGGTGAGGTACTTTTTTTTTCAGTTGCTGGCTGCTCAGCTTCTTCTGCTGCTTCTGTGGTTGCTTCCTCTTTGGGTTGTTCCACTTCCTCAGCTTCAGGTGCAGGAGTTTCTTCAGGAACTGTTACCTGCTCTGCTTCCTCGGTCGTTTCTGTGGGAGTCTCCTCTTTGGGTTGTTCCACTTCCTC
>ERZ1674177.15-NODE-15-length-51083-cov-20.691816_pt1 | contig 51083 bp, 40 predicted proteins | sample MGYA00581287_ERZ1674177 | MGnify/ENA primary metagenome ERZ1674177 (study PRJEB41354, sample SAMEA4873336) | human saliva metagenome | biome: human-associated habitat [ENVO:00009003]; feature: mouth environment [ENVO:08000002]; material: saliva material...
GGAACGCCTGGACATCGAGGTCATGCGTGTGCTCGGCCCGCTTGAGCTCGAATAGATTACGCTCCTACATGCGATACGTATGAGGCGAGGCGCCCCACCCCGAACAGCGGGGGAGGGGCGCCTCGCTGTTTTATGGTGCCGCCACGTCTGTGTACCCTCCCATATCTGTGCACCCCGTGCAACAATAGGTTTTGCTTACGATGAGCATCTACCCACCCGCGCTGAACATCGGTAAAATATGAAAGTTACGCCCGCACTCACCTCCACGCGGAAGCCTCAACGGCCCAGGGAACGAGCAAGACATTTCGGGCGCCCCGGCACCCGCACATTCGCGGACATCAGCCGTCTATCTGACGCACACAAGTGACCGGACCACACAGACCAAGGAACCTATGACGTCCCACCAGACTGAAAACAACGCACCCAAAAATAGCGCACCCGCCACAGGAAACCGCCCGCACGGCGGCCCGCACGGCGCAAGCGAAGACCCGCAGAACATCTACCTGCTCAAAGAAGCACCCATCCTCAAGGCGCTCCTCTCCCTCGGCGTGCCCATGGCGCTCGGCCTCGCCATCACCAGCATCTACAACGTGGTGAACTCCTACTTCGTCGGCCACTACGGCGGCACCGAAGACCTCGCCGCCACCAGCTACGGCGTGCCCGTCTTTGGCGTCATCATGGCGATCGCAGGACTGTTCGGCCTGGGCTCCTCAACCCTCGCCTCCCGCAAGCTCGGTGAAGGCCAGCCCGCCCACGAAATTCACCGCGTCACCTCCTTCGCCCTCTACTCGGCGCTCGGTGCCGGTATCGTCGCGGCGGCTATCGGCTTCATCCTCGCCGACCCGATTACCAGCATCATGGGTGCATCCGGCGGCTCCTACGAACCGACCCGCATCTACGTGCACCTCATGTTCCTCGGCGCGCCCCTCGCTATCGGCATGTTCACCCTCGAACAGCTCGTCCGATCCGAAGGCTACGCCAAGCAGTCCATGTACGGCATCATCGTCGGCACCGTCGTCACCTGCATCTTCGACGTGCTGTTCATCGCCATCATGGGTATGGGCGTCGCCGGTGCCGGTTGGGCGATGCTGCTGGCGAACGGCGCATCCATGCTGTACTACCTGCTGTTCCTGATGCGTAAGAGCGAGAACTTCTCCGCGAACATCCGCGACTTCTCCCTCGACCCCGCTATCATCAAGCCCGTGGTCGCGGTCGGTGCCGCCGAGCTCATTCAGAGCCTCAATCTGATCTTCGCCGCCCTGCTGCTGAACAACCTCGCCGCCTCCTACGGTGACGACACCGTCGCGGCGTTTGGCCTGGCAATGCGCCTGAACATGGTGCCCGAAATGCTGTGCATGGGCCTGTGCATGGGCGGTATCCCGCTGTACGCCTACGCGTACGGTGCCCGCAACGGCGCCCGCGTGAAGGAGGCGCTGCGCACCGCAACGATCCTGTCCGTGGCGACCTCCGCAATCATCACCATTCCGGTGCTGATCTTCCGCCGTGAACTGCTCGCCGTGGTTGGCGATGCAAGCCTCATCGACACCGGCGAGGAGATTATGGTTGCGCTGATGCTCGCCGCCGTGTTCAACGCGGTCAGCATCGTGTTTGTGTCTTGGTTCCAGGCGGCCGGTAAGGGCGGCCCGGCCATGCTGATGACCCTCGGTATTGCTCTGCTGTTCTTCCCCGCCGTGTACTTCGGTAACATGTGGTTCGGCTTTAAGGGCCTGACCTGGGCGTTCCCCTTCACCCAGGTGCTCGCCTGCGCGCTGGGTCTGGTGCTGTTCCTCGCCACGGGTGGCGCGAAGGTACCGTCCGCTGAAGCTGAGGTTGAGACTGAAGGTTCTGAGGATTCGGACGTTCAGGCTGTCCAGGTTTCTGGCGCACAGCCTGGACAGAAGGCATAGTCCTCGGTCTGCAAAAGCATGGTAAAAGCCCCGAACTCCCACCAAGGGAGTTTGGGGCTTTTACGTTAGTTCTTATACCGGTTGAGGCGCTAGTTCTTCCACCAGGAATCAAAAATCGTCACCGGAGTAGTGCGCTTATGGCGGCTACGCAGGTAAATCTGCTCCAGCTTCGTAGCTGCCGCCTCGTCGATTTCCTTACCCTCCAGGTAGTCATCAATCTGCGGGTACGTCAGACCCAGCTCATCCTCATCGGTACGGCCGGGCACGCCGTCCAGCAGGTCAGCCGTCGGCGGCTTAGCCCACAGACGCTCAGACGCACCCAGCACCCGCAGCAGCAACTGGTTCTGGCGCTTATTCAGACCAGCCAGCGGCAGCAGGTCCGCGCCGCCGTCACCGAACTTCGTGAAGAAACCCGTAATGGACTCCGCCGCATGGTCGGTACCCACCACCAGGTAGCCGGGGCCGCCAGCAACCGCGTACTGGGCAATCATGCGGGCGCGCGCCTTCACATTACCCTTGTTGAAGTCGCTGATCTGCTCGCCGGTCGCGGCAACGTAGGCGGTGTCGAAACCGTCGACAGCCTCCGCAATGTTGAAGGTTAGGGAGCGGGTGGGCTGGATGAAACGCAGCGCCTCCTGCGCGTCCTCTTCGTCGTGCTGCACACGGTAGGGCAGGCGCACCGCCACGAACTCGGTGGTGCGGCCACGCTCATTGAGGCGGTCCACCGCCAGCTGGCAGAGACGACCCGCCAGGGTGGAGTCGATACCGCCGCTGATGCCCAGTACCAGGCCGCGGCTTCCGGTGGCTTCCAGGTAGTCGCAGATGAATTGGATGCGGCGATCCACTTCTTCGCGTGCCTGCTCTTCGGTCATGTTGGGCTTGACGCCCATTTCACGGATGATCTGTGCCTGTAATTCACGCATGACTTAAGTGTACGCTCCACCTTATAGCCCGTGCGGTGAACCGCTGAGGGAGGCGAGGTAGTGTTCCACACGGTGCGTTCAGCGCGGCGTACGCGGCGGGTTCAGTATCGTTTCAGCCCTGAAAATACACAGCATACTCACCGGTAAAAACCCTGTGCGACAACCCGTGCGGCTGTTAGCATGAACATACGGTTCAAATACCGTTCAAAATAGCCGGTGATGAGGGAAAACGACCCCCACACCCAATGCCACAGAACACGTCAACCAAGGACGGTGAAGACAGCACCATGGCAAAAACAAAAACTGAACTCTACGACGAGCTCGTAGACATCGAAACCAGCCTCGAAAACCACCCGCTCACCTCGGGGAAAATTGCGGAGGCGGGCATCATCATCGAGCAGATGAAGGAGCAGGGCGCCACCCAGGAAGAAATCAATGAGGCACTCATCCGGCAGGGGCTGCCTTCCCTCGTGGAGATAGGCAAGAGTACCTTGACGCAATCTTTCAGTCTCTGGAAGCTCAATCACCGCAAGTCTAAGGTGGAAGCCGCCATTGAGAAGCTCAACCGTAAAGAAGCCCGCCAGCGCTAACTAGCCCGCCTCGGGCAGGGCGAGGCAAGCAAATACCCCCGGCAGATGCGTACGGCATCCACCGGGGGTATTTAGCGCTCAAATATAACGCTTCGACTAGCGGTTATTCAGCACGCGCACGTTATAGCGGTGCAAGAACGCCGCCATCGCGCCACGCTCAATCGGCTGAACCGGACGGAACGAACCATCAGCCCAACCCGTCGTAATACGCTGCTCAGCCAACCACGAAATCTCACGATAGAACTGGCTACCGGTCGACACGTCGCTAAACGGCGAAGCCACCGGAGCAGAATACGCCGGCGAACCCGCAAAACGGTAGAAGAACGCCGCCATAGCATCACGGTTCACCGCAGCATTCGGACGGAACGTACCATCCGACCAGCCGGTCGTAATACCGCGGGCACGCATCCACTCAATCTCCTTGAAGAACGGGTGATCTCGCGGCACATCCTTAAAGCTCGGAGTGCTCGGCGCAGTGAACTGCGGCGAACCCGCCATACGGTAGAAGAACGCCGCCATCGCGCCGCGCTCCACCGAACCGTTCGGGCGGAACGTACCATCCGGGTAGCCGGTCGTAATACGACGCTGAGCCAGCCAGTTAATATCATTCACGAACGGGTAATCCGCCGGAACATCCGTAAAGTGCGCGCTCGCGGCGGTATCCTCAGAGTTCGACGAGACACGCAGAACCTGCGCACGCTCACCCGCAGCCCCATTCACGCCGGACAGGTCGCCGGTCGCATTGTGCATGTGCAAGAACAGCGCAGAAACGTTCTTCGCGTCGCCGTTACGGTGCGCCACCAGCTGCGCGGAGGGTGCGTCCACGAACAGGTTCGGCACGCCCGCCGAATCGCCGCTGAACCACAGCTTCGGCGCCGCATAGTTGAACACCACCGAATCAGTCGTATCAACCACGGTCGTCGCGGAGAACGCGCTAGAAGTGGTCACCGAGTACGAAATCTCGGTCGACTCAGCCTCGGGGTCCAGGCCCAGAACGCTCAGCGGAACAGTCATCACCAGGGTGTTCGAATCCATGATGTTGGTGTCCGTATCACCCCAGGTGCCGTTCAGCGGGTAGAGGGCGTTCTCGATGGCCTGCCACTTGCCGTTGCTGCGCTTAGAAACCTTCACCAGCGGGTAGTCCAGGCCCTTCTCACGCACCGTCTGCAGGCGGTAGTCGCTCGTGCCGTCCTTGTCGGTGTCAACGAACACGTAGTAGGTGCCGCGCGGGGTCACCTCCTGCCAGTTACCCCAGGTGGAAATACCGAAGGACAGGCGCGCCTCGGAGGTGTCCGCACCGGCAGCCTTCAACGCCGCCACGTCCGAGGCGGCACCCACGTACTGCAGGTCCATGCGGGAATCCGAACCCACACCCAGCTTCGCGGTCGGGATGCGCGGGCTCGAAGCGCCCAGCTCAAAGGCACCCAGCAGGGAGCGGTAACCGCCCTGATCCACCGCGGTACCCTGCAGGGTCAGGGTCTGCTCGGTCGCGCCGGACCCCTCCGCATCGAAGGCGATATCGGAGCCAGCCACACGCATCGCGGAGACAGGCTTCGGTGCCACGTGCAGTGGCATGCGCAGGGTCTTCACTGCAGCCGACGAGTCAGCATCGGTCAGGATCAGGCGGCCCGAAGCGCTCGCAATGTACTGGCGGGCACCCGAAATGGTCACCGTACCGGTCGAGTAGTTCACCGAATCCTGGGTCGGGTACATGGACGGGTCGCGGGTCTTTTCCAGCTTCGACGGGTCAATGCGCACCGTCACGGTGAACGTTGCCTTCTGACCGGCACCCACAGACACGGACTGCGGGTAGGAGAACTCCACACCCGGGATGCTCGTGCTGCCCTCATAGTTCAGGGTGTAGGTGTGCGCCACCGAGTCGGTGTTCTCAACGCTCACGCGGTGCTGCAGGGTCTGTACACCGGCGTTCGGGGTGTATTCGAGCACGCCGAAAGTGTCCGAAACCTGTTCGGGGCGTGCCGCGTTGAACAGCATGACGCGGTCAGCCACCGCCGCACGCGTGTTGATGCGGCCGGTACCCACACGATCCACCGCGTAGGGGTTGCCCCAGGCGTCCTGCATGTGGTGGTCGGCGGTGTTCATGATGACGGTCTTAATCATGCGCGGACCGTACTCCGGGTGCGCCTGCATAATCAGCGCCGCAACACCGGCAACAAAGGGCGTGGACATGGACGTACCGGTCTTCACGCTCGAACCGGTGCCGCTACCAACCTCGATGGAGGAAATGTTCGTGCCCGGTGCCGCAACGTCCGGCTTGGTGATGCCGTGCGAGCCGTGCATGCCGCGCGCGGTGGAGGTGTTCGCCTGATCCAGCTTGCCGTTGGGCACGCGGATCGAGTCGCGCAGGTTCTCGCCGAGCTGCAGGGTCAGGTTGCCCGAATCAATCTGGGAGGAGAGGCGCTCCACCTGGCTCTTTGCCAGGCGCACGCCCGGAATGGAGGAGTTACCGCCGATAGCGGTGTCACCCACCTCAGTGTTCGAGGTGAGCACCACGCCGGTCGCACCAGCCGCCTGCAGGTTGTCGAAGCGTGCCTTCGAACCGCAGGGTGCGGTGCCGTCAGCGTCCGCCCAGTCGATGAGAGCCCACTTGCCCTTCAGCGCTGCGGCTTCCTCTTCGGTGAATGCCTCGCAGGCGTAGCGGTTGCGGGAGGCGGCACGCACCACGGTACCGCGCAGCTGCTCCTCGGTCGCCTTCGAGTAGTCGAAGCTCACCGAGTAGTCACCGTAGGTGTCCGCCTCGTTCGCGGGGGCGAGAATCTTCACGCGGTCCACCAGCTGGGTCGAGCCGATGGAGTTCGCCACGGTCAGGCCGTAGGCGCTGGTGCCGGGGCCGCCCGAGTTGGAGTAGGTGTCGCCCACGGCGTTGTAGTTGTTGGCGTTACCCGCCGCAACCACGGAGAGGATGCCCTCGCGGTAGAGGGAGCCGACCGCGTAGTTCACGGTCTCATCGAACACGCCGAACTCGTTGCCGAGCGACAGGTTCGCGATGTCGGCGCGGTCGGAGAAGTCGCCGTCGTCGTTGGGGTCGAGCACGCGGTCCAGGCCCTTGGGGACGAACGCGGTGGTGCCCTTACAACCGAAAATGCGCAGGCCAATCAGCTGGGCGTCCGGTGCGGAGCCGGGGCCGATCTTCATGTTGTTGAGCTGCTCTTCGGTGAGCTTGGAGTAGTCGCCGTGGAAGGTGCTGCCGTCCGCGTTCACGCCGTAACCTGCCGCGGTGCCAGCCACGTGGCTGCCGTGGCCGCCGCAGTCGAGCGGGTTGTTATCCGGGTGGGGAGTGGAGGTTTCCTTCTTGCCGGAGTTGTAGTCGTCACCGACCAGGTCGTAGCCGCCGAGGAACTTCTTCGGATCGTAGGTGCCCTCGGGAATCGTGTCGGATGCCTTCGCCTTCTCGAAGGCTTCCTGCGTGCCGGGGCCACCCAAATCGGCGTGCGTGTAGTCGATACCGGTATCGAGCACGACGATCTTCACGCCCTTGCCGGTGTAGCCGGTGGAGGCGGGGTTCGCCGGGCTCTTCGCCCACACGGAGAGCGTGTCCGTATCAATGAGGGTGCCGCTGTTCTGCGGTGCCATGTCCTCAATGATGCTGATGCGTTCCACATCGTCGCGGTTCGCGAGCGCACGAATCTGCTCGACGTTACCGTAGAGCGCCACGCCGCGCATCGTGTTGTGGGTGGTGTACAGGACCTGCGCGCCGGATTCCTTCGCCGCGGAGGCGCCCTGCTGCTGCACGCTGGCGCGGATTGCCTGCACCTGCGCCTGCGCGTTGACGGGTGCCTGCGCGCGGGAGCGGACCGCGTCCGGCTGGGTCTGGGCGTACGCACCCTGACCCTTGAATCGGACGAACACGGCGCGTTCGCCGGTGGCGCCGTCCAGGCTGGGGGAGAGAACTTCGTTGTTGTTCTCGCCGGTGCCGGTGTTCTGGTGGGGTGCGTCCCGGTCTGTGCCGCGTACTACGCCCGGTGCCGCGTAGGCAGCGGTACCGAACGGCAGGGCGGTCAGCCCGAGGGTGAGCCCCAGGGTGAGTGCGCCGCAGCCGCGTGCCAGCTGCTTGAGGCGACCCGGCTGTGTGTGCCGGGTGGCTCGCGCGGGGGTAGCTTCAGGGAAGGTTGCCACTGAATGCTCCTTATTTAGTGATGGTGCGTTTCTTAGCGGTTTCTGCACCGAGGTTCTGCGCGGAGAGTTCTACGCCGAGGGGGTTCTGCACCGAGAGTGCTACGGTGCGTCTGCACTGTGTTTCCAGTGCGCCTCCAGTGTGTCCATGCGGCGTGAACGTCAAGGTTCATGCCGATGGTGAAGAAACCTTCACTTATTGTCTCAACGATTCTTTATATAACCTAGTCAGACTCGTATTACGGAACATTACGCGTAAATAACAAAGCACCCAACCACAGAAAAAGGGAGCCGCACCGCCGCAGATAAACTGCAACGGTACGGCTCCCTCGGTAAAACCTGCTGAGGTAGCACCTACAGCGGTAGAACCTTACAAACCCTAGAATTCAGGTTTTTAGATCCTGTGCCCCTAAATTTCAGGGCTTTCCTTCAGCACACCCGTGCTGTAGCGGTACACGAACGCCGCCATAGCGTCGCGGTGCACCGGCTCCACGGGGCGGAACGAACCATCGGGCCAACCGGTGGTCACGCCCTGCTCAGCCAGCCACGAGATCTCGCGGTAGAACTGCTTGTCGGTCGGAACGTCCGTGAAACGAGCCTGCGCGGGGGCAGTGTACTCGGGCGAACCTGCGTAACGGTAGAAGAACGCAGCCATCGCGTCACGGTTCACCGAACCCTCCGGGCGGTAGGTGCCATCGGGCCAGCCGGTCGTGATGCCCTGAGCCTTCATCCACTCAATCTCCTTGTAGTAGGGGTGGTTGAGCGGAACATCCGAGAAGCTCGGGGTGGACGGTGCGGTGTACTGCGGCGAGCCGCTCATACGGTAGAAGTACGCGGCCATGGTTGCGCGGTCCATGTTGTTCAGCGGGCGGAAGGTGCCGTCCTGGTAGCCGCGGTCAATCTGACGGGCAGCAATCCACGTGATTTCACGGTAGAACTGGTTATCCGCCGGAACGTCGGTGAAGCGTGCATCGTGGATGGTACGAGCCACCTTCACGACCTGCGCACGGTCGCCAGCGGCAACACCGTTAGCGGTCTTACGGCCGCTCAGGTCACCGGTCGCGTTGTGCATGTGCAGGAACAGAGCCTGACGCTCCTTGTTGTTGTTCTTGCGGTGAACGGTCAGCTGACCGCCGTCACGGTCCACGAACAGGCCGGGCACGCCCGACTCCTCACCGGTGAACCAAACACCGGGGTTGAAGGGGGAGTACTCGATAGCCGAGGTGGTGTCCACGTAGGGGTTGCCATCGTTGTACCAGGTGTCGGTCTGCACCGTGTACTTGATGCTCTGAGCCTTCTCAGCGGTCAGGCCCAGGTCCTTCAGCGGCACACCCAGAATCATGGTGTTGGTGTCCATGATGTTGGTGTCGGTGTCGCCCCAGGCGCTGTTCAGCGGGTAGCGAGCCACCACGGTGGATGCGTTACCGGAGATGGACCAGACCTTCACCAGCGGGTAGTCCAGACCCTTCTCGCGGGTCACCTCCAGAACGTAATCTGCGGCGGAGTCGTTGTTCGTATCAATCTGAACCTGTACCTGACGGCCCCAGTGCATAGTGTCCCAGGTGCCCCAGGTCGAAATGCCGAAGAACAGAGAACCATCGTTCGGGTTCTTACCGGCAGCCTTCAAAGCCGGAGCGTCCGAGGCGGCACCCACATACTGCAGGTCAACAGCCTGGTTCGACGGCAGCTTCAACTGACCGGACGGAATACGGTCACTGACCGCACCCAGCTCAAATGCACCCAGCAGCGAACGGTAACCACCCTGGTTCAGGGTCGTACCACGCAGAGTCACCGTGGACTCCTTATCGGCAATACCCTTGTAGTCAATACGGGACGCATCAACACGCATCTTCGAGACAGGCTTCGGCGCCACGTGAATCGACTGGCGGATCGCCTCGCGACCATTCTCAGAGAAAATCAGGCGACCAGAAGCGCTCGCAATGTACTGGCGCTTACCAGCAGCCAGAGTCTTACCGTTCGTCCAGTCCTGAGCAACCTGGTCGGCGCTCATCGCCGGGTCCATGGTCTTCTCCAGCTTGGACGGGTCAATACGCACGGTCACGGTCACGTTCTTACGCTCACCGGCACCCACGCTCACCTGCTGCGGGTAGGAGTACTCCACACCCGGGATGGTCGTGCTTGCCTCGTAGCTCAGAGTGTAGGTGTGAGCCTGCGAATCGGTGTTGTCCAGCACGATTTCACGCTGAACAGTCTGAATACCCGAATCGGGGGTGTACTCCAGCACACCAAACGCGGTCGAAACACGCTCGGGGGTCTTCGCATCGTACGCGATAACCTTCGCGTCCACGGCTGCGCGAGCATTCACCATGCCCGTACCCACACGATCCACCGCGTACTGCGCACCCTGCTCATTCTTGATCGGGGTGGACGCGCCGTTCATCAGCGCAGCCTTAATCATCTGCGGGTTGTAATCCTGATGCGCCTGCATCACCAGAGCGGCAACACCGGCAACATGCGGGGTCGCCATGGAGGTACCGGTGAAGGAAACACCCTTATTACCCGTGCCCACAGCGGCAGAGACAATCTCAGTACCCGGTGCCGCAAGGTCAGGCTTAATGAAGCCATCAGAACCGTGCTGACCGCGAGCACTCGAGGAATTCAAATCAAAAGCGTGCGAGTGAGGACCGCGGCCCGAAGCCTTGTAATCCAGGTTCATCTCAACGGTCACCGGACCGGCAGCCAGAGCCTTCTCCAGGTCCTTCGTCGAAGAAGCAGTCAGACGCAGACCCGGAATGGTCGCATTACCACCAATGCCAATCGTGTAGCGCTCAGCCTTACCGGCCATCACCACGCCAACACCGCCGGCAGCCTGAACGTTATCGAAACGCACCTTCGAACCGCACGGGAACGTCAAATCGTCCTGATCCCACTCGAAGTAAACCCACTTACCCTTCAAAGCCTTCGCCTCTTCAGCAGTGAAAGCCTCGCAAGCGTAACGGTTACGCTTCGGTGCAGCAACAACCTCGCCGCGCAGCTGATCAGCGGATGCCTTCGAATAATCGAAGTTCACCGAATAATCACCCTGCAACCACTCCAAACCAGTCTTCGTGGTCGTGCGGACACGGTCAATCGGCTGAGTCGAACCGTAGGTGTTCGCCACCGACAGCGCCGCAGCCGCATTCGCCGGGCTACCCGAATCGGAGTAGGTGTCACCCACACCGTTGTAGTTATTGGCGTTACCGGCAGCAGCCACAGTGAACACACCCTGGCGCGCCATCGTATTAATCATGTACGACTCAGGGTCGTCAGCCGGGGCGAACTCGCCACCGAGCGACAGGTTCACAATGTCGGCGCGGTCAGAGAAATCACCGTCACCATTCGGGTCCATCACGGTATCGAGCGCCTTCATCACAACACTCGAATTGCCGTAGCAACCGAACACACGAATCGCCAAAATCTGAGCGTCAGGAGCAGTACCTGGGCCAATAGACATGCCCTTCAGCTGCTCTTCCGTCAGGTTCTTGTAATCGCCACGGTAAGTCGTACCGTTCGCCGTCACACCATAACCGGCGGCAGTACCCGCCACGTGTGTGCCGTGACCGCCAGAACCGAAACCATCCGGGCGGCAATCCAGCGGGTTATTATCCGGCTGCGGAGTCGACTTCTCAGCCACCGACGCATTGTAGTCATCACCGACCAAGTCAATGCCGCCAATGAACTTATTACGATCAATCAGACCCGAATCAGCGGACGGAAGCTCCGTCATCGCCTTAGCCTTCAGGTACGAATCCACCGTACCGGGGCCACCAAAATCAGCGTGCGTATAGTCAACACCAGAGTCAACAACCGCAATCTTCACGCCCTTACCCGTGTACCCCGTATTCTCACGAGTCCACGTGGCAAGAGTCTTCGTATCAATCTCGCTACCGGAGTTCATACGCTCCTTCGCGATAATCGGCGAAATACGCTCCACATCCGGGCGCTCCGCCAACGCACGAATCTGCGCAGCATCACCAGTAATCGCCGCACCACGCATCGCATTATGCGTGGTGTACATCAGCTTCGCGCCAGAAGCAGCCGCCACAGACTGAGCCTGCGACTGCACCTGAGCTGCAATAGCCTGCACCTGCGCCTGACGGTTCGCCGGCGCCTCCTTACGTGCCAGAACAGCCGCGGACTGGGTCTGCTCATACGCGCCCTTGCCCTTGAACTGAACATACACGGTGATTTGGCCTTCAGCCTTCTGCAGGCCCGGGCTGATACGCGAGGCAGCGTCACCGGATGCGCTCGCAGTGCTTCCTTCGACCTGCTGGGGGCTCTGAGCGTGAGCTGCAGAGAAAGTGGCGGGAACGCCGAGAGTAAGGGCAAGAGCCGCACTCAAACCGGTCGCACCGACAGCCTTCATTCTGCGGCGTGGCGCATGAGGCGTTGTCATGGAATCCTCCTTCGGATTTTCTGTTTTTCGATAGTGCTGTGTGCTCTGTGGTCGTGTATCGGTGATGTGCGGAGGCGGCCCCACCGGCAGACGACGAGTGAGTGCATCCGCCGGTGAAACCGCCACCAAAACTTGAGAGGGTCCGGGGTCTTCAGGCTCCGGACCCTGCCGGTTCCAGGTGCCCCTCCCACCCCATGCAGGAGGTGGGAGGGGACCCGAACTGTTCGCTACCGGTTAGCTACCGTCTAGCGGCCGGCCTGGTTAGCAACCTTCTCGGTGTAGCGGTAGATGAACGCCGCCATCGCGTCGCGGGCAATGGGGGTCACCGGGCGGTAGGTGCCGTCCGGCCAGCCGGTGCTGATGCCCTTCGAAGCCAGCCACGTGATTTCACGGTAGAACTGGTTATCGGTGGAAACATCGCTGAAGTGGCTGGTTGCGGGCAGGTCCACGTGCGGGGAACCCGCTGCACGGTAGAAGAACGCAGCCATGGCGTCACGGTTCACCGGTGCGGAGGGGCGGAACGTGCCGTCCGAGTAGCCGGTGGTGATGCCCTGAGCCTTCATCCACTCAATCTCCTTGTAGAAGGGGTGCGTGGTGGGCACATCCTTGAAGCTCGGAGTGGAGGGGGCAGTGAACTGCGGGGAACCCTGCATGCGGTAGAAGAACGCCGCCATTGCGCCACGCTCCACGGACTCCAGCGGGCGGTAGGTGCCGTCCGGGTAGCCGGTGGTGATGCCGCGCTGAGCCAACCAAGAAATCTCGGTGTAGAACTGGTCGGTGTTCTTCACATCGGTGAAGCGGGACGGAGTGATGTACTCGGTCTGCTGCTCCTTGATGTTCAGTACCTCGGCGCGGTTGCCCTTGGCGCCGTTGGTGCCGGAGAGGTCGCCGGTGCCGTTGTGCAGGTGCAGCAGCAGCGCCTTGGCGGGGGTACCGGATTCGCCGAGCGCGGGGATTGCGTCAGCGGAGCGGTGCGCCGTCAGGGTGGTGGTGGAGGCATCCGGGTGGAGGCCAGCCACGGCGGAGGAGTCGCCGCTGAACCACAGCTTGGGGCTGAAGGGGCGGTACTTGATCCAGCCGGTTTCGCTGACGTTACCCCACTCGTACTGGGTGGTTGCGCTGACTCGGTACTGGATGTCCGGGTTGTTTGCGCTGGTCAGGCCCAGGTCCTTGAGGGGTGCACTCATGATGAGGGTGTTGGTGTCCATCATGTTGGTGTCCACATCACCCCAGGCGCCGTTGAGCGGGTAGTAGCCGAGCTCGACGAGGTTGCCGTTCTTGTATCCGTAGAGGCGAACCAGCGGGTAGTCCAGGCCCTTAGCGCGGTCGGTGACCAGCTTGTAGTCGGCGCGGTTGTTGCCGTCAGTGTCGATTTCTACGGTGAAGGTGTTCTCGTAGGAGACAACATCCCAGTTCGCCCAGGTGGAGATACCGAAGCGCAGGGTGCCGTCATCAGCGTTGCCGCCGGCTGCCTTCAGCGCGGGCGCATCCGAGGAAGCACCGACGTACTGCAGGTTTGCCTTAACGTTGCTGTTCAGCGACAGGGAGGTGGGAGCCACACGGTCCACGCTCGCACCGTACTCGAACGCGCCGAGCAGGGAGCGGTAGCCGCCCTGGTTGACCTCGGTGCCGCGCAGCGAGATCTGGGACTTGGTCCAGCCGGTGTCTGCCTTCTGAGCCTCGTCGCTGGAGGGCTTCTGGGTGAAGGTGACGGTGTCTTCGGCCGCGTGCATGGTGCTCACGGGCTTGGGTGCCACGTGAACGGGCAGGCGCAGTGCCTTGGTGCCGTCTTCGGTGAGGACGAGTCGGCCGGATGCGCTGGCAATGTACTGACGGTACTGTGCGGGAACGGTTTCGGTGCCGGTGTAGTACTCAGTTGCGTTCTGGGTGGTGTCCATTGCTGCGTCGCGGGTCTTCTCCAGCTTGGACGGGTCGATGCGCACGGTGACTTCGAACTTCTTAGTTTCACCGGGTGCGAGGGTGACCGCGGAGGGGAAGGAGTATTCCACACCGGGAATATTAGTGCTTTCAGCGTAGGACAGGGCGTAGGTGTGTGCCACGGAGTCGGTGTTCTCGACCGTCACCTCGCGGGTGAGGGTCTGAACGCCAGCATCCGGTGCGTACTCGAGCACACCGAAGCTCAGGGACACGGTACCGCTCTTGTCAGTGTTGTAGACGAGGGACTTCGACTGCACGGCAGCGAGGGTGTCGACTCGTCCGGCGCCCACGCGGTCCACCGCGTATGCGGCACCGGATTCGGTGCGCACATCGTGGGTTGCGGTGTTCATGAGGGCGGACTTGACCTGTGCGGGGGTGTAGGTCGGGTGGCTCTGCATGACCAGGGCGGCGGAGCCGGTCACGTAGGGTGCCGCCATGGAGGTGCCGCTGAAGGTCACGGAGTTGTTACCGGTCGCCACCGCCGCGGAGGTGATGTACGAGCCGGGTGCCGCAATGTCGGGCTTGGTGTAGCCGTAGCTGCCGTGGAAGCCGCGGGCACTCATGGGGTTCAGCTGATCCAGCTTATCGGTGTCCACGCGCAGGGAGGACTTCAGCTCGTTGCCGAGGCGCACGGTCAGGGGCTTACCTGCTGCTTCTGCAGCGGTGATCTGTGCACGCAGGTCCTTAGCGGCGGATGCTGCCAGGCGGAAACCGGGCAGGGTATCGTTACCGGCAATACCCAGGCCGGGTTCTTCGTCGTTGCCTGCAAGCAGCACGCCCTTGGCGCCTGCCGCCTCCAGGTTGTCGAAGCGCACCTTGGAGCCGCAGGCGAGTTCACCGTCATCTTTAGCCCAGTCGATGAGCACCCACTTGCCCTTTACAGCTGCCGCTTCGTCGGCGCTGAGGGCGTTGCAGGCGTAGCGGTTGTTCTCGGAGATTGCGGTGAGTTCACCGGTGAATTCCTTGGTGCCCGCCTGTGCCCAGGGGTAGGAGACGCTGTAGTCGCCGCGTACCTTGCGGGTGGTGCCGGTGGCGGGGTCGGTCAGCTCTGCCGCATCGACGGCGCGGGTGGAGCCGTAGGCGTTAGCTACGGTGATTGCGCTGGCTGCGGTGGCGGGGTGACCGGAGTTGGAGTAGGTGTCGCCGCGCAGGCTGTAGTCGTTGGCGTTACCTGCGGAGATCACGGAGAGCACGCCGGCGCGGGTGAGCGCGTCAACGGCGTAGGCTTCGGGGTCGTCCTGCGGGGAGAATTCGCCGCCGAGGGACATGTTGACCACGTTCACGCGGTCGGAGAAGTCGCCGTCACCGTTGGGGTCGAGGGCACGGTCGAGCGCCTCAATAACGACGTTGGTGCTGCCGCTGCAGCCGAAGACGCGGAAGGCGTAGATTTCAGCGTCGGGGGCGACGCCGGGGCCGATCTTCATGGTCTTGAGCTGCTCTGCGGTGAGCTTGCTGTAGTCGCCGGTGAAGGTGGTGCCGTCGGCGTTCACACCGTAGCCTGCCGCGGTGCCCGCCACGTGGGTGCCGTGGCCGCCGGTGGTGCAGTCGAGCGGGTTGCCGTCGGGGGTTGCGGTGTTGGTGCCGTCGTAGGCGTCACCGACGAGGTCGTAGCCGCCAGCAACCTTGGTGCGGTTGATGAGTCCGGAGTCTGCGGAGGGCAGCTCGGTGAGCTTGGATGCCTTCTCGTAGTCTTCGAGCTTGCCGCTACCGCCGAAGTCGGTGTGGGTGTAGTCGATGCCGGAGTCGATGACGGCGATCTTCACGCCCTTGCCGGTGTATCCGCCCGCGCCGGCGGGGTTGGTGGTGCCGGTCCAGGTGGCGAGGGAGCCTGCATCAATGGCGGCGCCCGCGTTCTGGCGGTACTTGGGCAGGATGGGCGAGATTTTCTCTACGTCGGAGCGGTTGGCGAGTGCCTTGATGGACTCGGCGTCACCGCGCACTGCCACGCCGCGTACCGCGTTGTGGGTGGTGTAGAGGACCTGTGCGCCGGACTGGCTGCTGACCTGCTGTGCCTGGCTCTGCACCTGGGAGGCGATTGCCTGCACCTGTGAGCTGGTGTTGACGGGTGCCTGCACGCCGGCGCGTACGCCTGCGGGCTGGGTCTGTTCAAAGGCGCCCTTACCCTTGAAGCGGACGAAGGCGGTGACGGTGCCGCTGGCGTTCTTCATGCTTTCGCTGAGTACCTGCTTGACGGCGTCGGGGTCTTCCGCGGCGTGGGCGGTGGTGCCCAGGGCTGCGAGGGGGCTCAGTGCCATGCTGAGGGTGAGTAGCCCGCTGCCGATTCGGCGTCGATGCGACCGGCCGCGGGGGTTTGGGGAGGCGGTGTGTGTCACGGTGCTCCTTTGCTTGGCTCCCGGGATGTTTCTGGGAGGCTTGTGGTGTTGTTCTGGTGGGGTCCAGCTGAACTTGAACACACTAGATGTGAACTAGAATACACCTCAAAATGGCTTGTGAAGCGTTTATTACCCCTAAATGCATCAAATTGTGGACATGTTCGACCCTTTTCTTTTTCACGTTTTTCATTTGCATTTGGGCTCAGGTTCTTTTCAGGTTCGGTTGTTACTGTAAAACCATCTATTGAACATCTATCAAAAATGATGGGATAGGGAGGGTCGAACCATGGTCAAACGACGCATTTCCCCGAAAGAGTCTGTCATGCACAGCTCCCACCTGCTGGCAGCCGGCAGCGCGCTGGAGGTCGAACCGGTCCCGCAGTACGGTCGACCGGGCCCCCTCCTAATTCCCATGAAACTGCTCAACGACCCCTCCGGTCATCAGGGGCAGATGAGCGCGGTCGCCATTCAGCAGCACCTCCCCGACGGGATAGGCCCGCAACGGAAAATCGTCGAGAAAATCTTGGCTGGCCCGGAACACCCGGTGGGCTATGTTCCGCTGAGTGAACAGCTGAAAAACGTGCGGTACACCAGGGCGATTTGGCCTTGTCTGGAGTCCTTGGTTGTGGTTCTCCTGGTGATTCTGCTGAACCCGTTTACGCTCGCTTCTTTGCTCTTTAATTCCCGTGCTACAGACACTGAATTCCTCGAAACAATCGTTCTCTTCCTGGTATTTTCTGGGGGCGTTATAGTTCTCTGGCTTATCCCTATTCTTTGGGCGGGTTTGCTGATCTCTGTGGTGAGTAAAGCAGTACGAAAGATTAGTGCTGCGTTGCGTGAGGGTACGACCTATGAGGATTTCTGGTTTTTCCTCGTGTATAACCGCCCTGTCGACAAGGGCTCCATGTACCGGTACGAGCTGGATGAAGAACCCAATCAGAAAATTATTGGCCCAAAAACACATGCCGCATTGAGCTCTCAGGAGTCGTCATGACCACTAATAACAACCAGCCCATCGAGGACCAGCTGGAGTTCTCGGATGAGCCGGTTCTGCTGATGTCACCGAAGGTCATCCACGGTCGCCCCCGCCCGAGGCTGCGGTGCATCGACAGGGGAGAGGTGCAGGGCATCCTGACCGAGGGCACGTCATCTGCCTGGAAAGTTGGCAAGGTGGTGGGCTATGTTCCCATCGAGAAGTCGCGCGAAACCTTCGACGCGAAGGGCTTCTTCACCGATTGGGACGGCTTCACCTTGTATGTGCTGGGACCGGTACTGCGGATGGCGTTCTGGTCGTCTCTTTTTATCGCGCTGGTGAGTCCGGTGCTCCTCTCCCAGAGCCATATAGAAATCAGTGAAGGCATGGAGCTGGCGCTGATAAATATCTTCGCGCCGTTCTTTTACTTTCCGCCGCTGATTCTGGTTGGGGTCGTTGTAGGAATCTGGTTGCTGTTTCTCAGTGCAGGAAAGTTTCTGAAGGCCGTTGAGGATGCCGTCGAGTCGATGCGCCTGTTCATTGGGCAGCACAAGATTCAGCAGGATTTTCAATTCCGGCTGGTGTACGAGTGCACCCCGCTTGACGGTGGTTCAGCCACGGCGTTGCTGCACCGCATCCTTGAATCGCACCATGAGGAGGAATCATGACCGCCAATAGTAGCCGGGGGATAGCCCCCGCACACTGAACACACAATGTAGACAACACAACAGACACATAACAGCAGACAAGCATTGGAGGAGGTCACCGTGGTGGAGCATAGCGAAGCACCGAAAAACCCTCAGAACCCAACCGAGAAGAGCGATAGCGAGTATCAGCCGCTGTGGGATATGGATCAACCCGCCCCCGAATACTCGGCTTTGCTTCTTCACGGAACGCCGGTTCCCGCACCGACCGGGGATATTCCCGAGCCGGTGAAGGAGGTCCTGGAAATACAGAAGGCTCGTTCTGCATCCGCGCCTGCTGTCCCATCGGTTCCTGCAGCACCTGATTCTGCGGTGCCCAACCCTGCAGCGCCCAATTCTGCGGCGTCTACTCTGGCGGTTTCGGCTCCTGCGCCCTCTGCGCAGGCGGCGAATTTTTTCCCTTCGGCGGAGGGGTACCCGGTGCTGAATCGACCGCTGTATGGCCGCCCGGGCCCCACGATGCGCCGAATGTCCCCCATGGGCACGGATACTGGCGCATCTGCAAACCAGCAGGTGCCAAGTGTGTTTCCTACCTGGCAGGAGGGGAAAGTAGTGGGTACACCGCGACCCATCGGGTATATCTCAGCGACCCCACTTGCGGGCAAGGTGCGTGTATCAGACTTATGGTGGAAAGCCTGGCCTGAGTTCATAGTGCTCTTCTTCGTGGGTGTGGTGTTTAATCCCCTGACTTATCTTCTGCTGGCTACCGTTACAGAGGACCCTCGCTTCGGCGGGTTTGTTTACTATTTCTTCCTGATATTTTCTCTGGCGACATTTGGTCTTCCCCTGTTCTTGTGGGCTGGTGCGCTGATTTTTGCGCTACTCCGAGTGAGCCGAAAGTATCGGGCGCTGAAGTGGAAGGCCATGCCTCTCGGGTCGTTCTGGTTCTACCTGGTGTATGACCGCCTGCCTAGGGACTCCGAGGAAATGCAGGGAATCCTGGGTGCAGCGTCTTCGATGTCTTCGGTGGCGTCAGCCCCTCAGCCGCTGAGTGCCCCGAGCCCTACCTCAAGCTCTGATCCAAACTCAGCGGATGTATCGTAGTCGACTTCCCGTGAGCCCCTGGACTCTGGTAGCGCTGAACCCCCGGCAGTGTTAACACGTGTGTGTTGGCGCTTGTCGGGGGCTTTTTCTCAGCTTTTATCAGGCAGGTTTCAAGGGACTATCCAGCGCCTGCTGGTACGGTGGTGCCGCTAGGAGTATGTCTGGTAAGCGAAGGAGACGACCATGGCAGACCGACTCACTGAAAAGAAGGAAGCTGCAAAGAAGGACGAGGCGTACCAGCCCCTCTGGGACACCGACCAGTCCATCCCGGAATACATGGCGCTACTCATGGGCGAGCAGACGCAGAAAAATGAAGACGTTGAGCTGCACGAAGCCTCCGACAGCGAAGACTCCGACGGTAGCAACGAACCGGAAGACACCTCAGAAGACACCCCGGAAGATACTCACGAATCTCGCAAGGACGACGAGGCGAACCACCCGGTAGCGCTCGCCTCCACTGAACAGGCTCAGCAAGAGCAGGCTCAGGCAACGCACGCCTACGGCGAGTACGTTCGGCTGGAACACCTCGGTCTGCAACCGGGCGCTATTCTGCCGGTTATTCCTGAGCCGTTCTTCGGCATCCCCGACTCGGAACTTATCGAAATGCGCCTGCTGGACCGCTCGCTTGAATCCTCCGCACCCATGCAGGCGTGCGCCGCCCACCTGAACCCGGTCAAGGCTGAGGAGAACCCCATATCGCGGGCGGCCGAGCTGCAACCGGTGGGCTACGTTCCCATCAATAATCCGTTGGCTGGCTCCAACATTGAAGAGATCGAGGGTCAGCGCACCTTCTGGAAAGCCGTGCTTATTGTCCTACTGATACTGAACCCGTTTGTGCTGGTTCCTTTGGTGAGCATGTTCGATAATAATGCCGGCATGTCGATGCTGTTCTTCTTCATCATTATCGGTCTGGGATCATTTTTTGTGGTGCCGATCCTGTGGATTGTGGGTATTGTTCAGGCTGTGAAGCATAAGAACCGGCTGAGGGAACTCATCCAGAAAACAAAGATGGTACATGCCGAGTTCTGGTACTACCTGGTGTACAACCGCCTGCCGGACGACTACACGGGCATCAACGGATACACGAAGAAACATGGTTTTTTCGATGAGTATGAGGCGCTGAAAAGGCGGGAACGTGTAAAGCTACGCGAGTCTGCGGCACCGCGCGAGGCCGCCGCACAGCGCGAGCCTGCCGCACTACATAAGCCCGCCGCGCATCCTGGCTCACCCGATGTAGAGATACAAGACTAACCTCAAGCCAATCCACACCGTATAACGACCTGCCCCTCCACGTACGTAACACCGCGTGGAGGGGCAGAGGCGTCTTTTTTATGTCATATTCGGGTTTCTTCGTCTGTTGTCCGGCGAGGGTTAATATTCCATTTACTTTGCCTTGATAGGGTGAAACCATCACGAGCGTTGCGACCAAGCCGAGCGAGGCGGGCACCCGCCGAAAACGGCGAGTTAGCCTGCCGCCGCGCCTCAATGATTAGCCGCGCCTCAACGATTAGCTGTATCCACTCATCGATAGATTAAGGAAAAGAACGATGTCCCAGAACCCGAACCCTGAACAGTACAACCAGTACTCCCAGCAGGCACCCTCCTACTCGCAGGCGCCGGGTCAGCAGCCCAACGGTTACGTAGTCTCCTCCAAGGACGACCAGAACATGGCGATGCTCGCGCACCTGGCTTCTGCAATTCTGTCTCTGCTGTCCTTCGCATCCGCAAGTATTCTCGCGCCGCTGGTCATGTGGTTCATCTACAAGGACAAGCCCGGTTACTCCTTCACTAAGGAAGCATCCCGCCGCGCGTTCAACTTCAACTTCTCCCTGTGGGTCATCAGCATGGCTTCCTGGCTGCTGATTATTCTGACCTTCGGCATCCTGGGCATCATCCTGTGGGTTGTCCCGCTGGTTGTGGCTATCCTGATGGTTATCTTCCACAGCCTGGCTGCTATGGCCGCAAACCGCGGTGAGCAGTACACCTACCCGATGACCTTCATCGAGATCATCAAGTAGTCTTCATAAGCTCATGCCGGTAGCGCCCCCGTCCGAATATCGGATGGGGGCGTTGCCGTGCCCGGTGAGGCTCACCGGCACCGGATCTGGCACGCCTACCGCCCCGTCACACGGGACTTAAAGGGACGGGCACGGTATCATTAGAAGAGGTGTGCCTACCCGGATCATGAGGCGGTAGGTCGCCGCCGCGCCGTGAAATCCGGTGCGTATCTTCAAGGCTTTCAAGGAGCACAAAAATGTCAGCTGTCGTGATTGTGGGCGCCCAGTGGGGCGATGAGGGTAAGGGTAAGGCAACCGACCTGCTCGGCCCCCGCGTAGACTACGTGGTCAAGCCCAACGGCGGTAACAACGCCGGTCACACCGTGGTGGTGAACGGCCAGAAGTTTGAGCTGAAGCTGCTGCCCGCGGGTATTCTGAGTGATAACGCCGTCCCCGTGATTGGTAACGGCGTGGTTGTTAACCCCGAGGCTCTTTTCGCTGAGATTGACGGCCTTGAGGCCCGCGGTGCTGACACCTCCCGCCTGAAGATTTCCGCTAACGCACACCTGGTCGCACCCTACCACCAGACCATGGACAAGGTGACCGAGCGTTTCCTCGGCAAGCGCGCTATCGGCACCACCGGCCGCGGTATCGGCCCCGCCTACATGGATAAGGTTGGCCGCCTCGGCGTGCGTGTTCAGGACATCCTGGACGAGTCGATCCTGCGTCAGAAGGTTGAAGGCGCACTGCGTCAGAAGAACGAACTGCTGGTGAAGGTCTACAACCGCCGCCACGTTGAGGTTGACGAGATTGTCGAGTACTTCATGTCTTACGCCGAGCGTCTGAAGCCGATGATTGTGGACACCACCCAGCTGCTGAACAAGGCACTGGACGAGGGTAAGACCCTGCTGATGGAGGGCGGCCAGGCAACCTTCCTGGACGTTGACCACGGCACCTACCCGTTCGTGACCTCTTCCAACCCGACCTCCGGCGGTGCGTGCGTCGGTTCGGGTGTGGGCCCGACCCGCATCTCCCGCGTAATCGGTATTCAGAAGGCGTACACCACCCGCGTGGGTGCTGGCCCCTTCCCGACCGAGCTGTTCGATGAGATGGGCGAGTTCCTGCGCACTACCGGCGGCGAGTTCGGCGTGAACACCGGCCGCCCGCGTCGTTGCGGCTGGTACGACGCCGTGCTGGCGCGTCAGGCTGTGCGCATCAACGGTTTCACCGACCTGTTCATCACCAAGCTGGACGTGCTGACCGGCCTGGATAAGATCCCGGTCTGCGTGGCTTACGATGTTGACGGTGTGCGCCACGACGAGATGCCGATGACTCAGACCGAGTTCCACCACGCTAAGCCGATTTTCGAGTACTACGACGGCTGGACCGAGAACATTTCGGATGCGAAGAGCCTGGATGAGCTGCCCGAGAATGCCCGCAAGTACGTGCTGAAGCTGGAAGAGATTTCTGGCTGCCGTATCTCTGCGATTGGTGTGGGCCCGGACCGTGACCAGACCATCGTGGTCCGCGACCTCATCAACGAAGACTAAGCGCAAAAGCTCAAGACGCGAAAGCCCCCGGAAGGTACCTGCACGGTACCTGCTGGGGGCTTTGTGCAGTCTGTGGTGATGTTTACGACGAGTATCGCAGAGAAAATCCAGAGAATTACCCATGGAAAGTTCACTTTGGCCCGTGGCGCGCAGGATACATGGATATCACCATTAATGAATTTGTCATGCGGTACGGAATGCATGACATCGAAGAAGAAGTGAAAAAGACCCCAAAGAAGTACACCGATATGCCAAAGTATAAACAGGATGAATATCTGGGTACAAAAGTTGAATTTTAATATATAAAAGATAGGCTCTGAAATTATTAATATTCAGAGCCTATCTTTATCGCCTTATAATTTATAAAATTCCGCGCTGGTCAAGATCTCGCAATACAGATAGAAATGTCATGAACTCAACATCACTGTCATATCCGCATCGAGGTGTCCAACCCAGCCAGCTATATGCTTTATGCATATCTCCGCCCTCTTTCACACAACGCTTGAAATCCTCGGGGACGGGGGTAAGACCCACCTGAGGTTTGCCGTACATCCGGTAAAGGAAGAGAGCCTCAGTCGCCTCATAAGCTACCTCGTTGTAGTGGAACTTTCCATCCCCCCACCCGGCAGTGATACCTTCACGAGTAGCCCAGATAGCAATAGGGTAGTGCGGGTCATTGACCGAAATATCGCTATATGGCGAAGTAGCAGGAAGATCCTTAACCACGGGCCTACCCTTCACATGGTACAGAAACTCAAGAAGCTGCCCACGAGTCATCGCAGGCTGGGGAGCATTCTTATTCTTCTGAAGATAAAGACGGCGGCCGTGAGTAATAAGCCCAGTGCACTCCGCCCAAGCAATCACCTTATCCTGGTAATCACCCGGGGTATTGTATTCAGACTCATTAATGCAGGTAACTTCCAGTTCATCACCCGGAAAAGGAGAAAAAGTCTTAGGGTGCAATTGCGCTGCAGAAGCAGGTACCACCGCAGACAACAACAGAGAGGCGGCAGCAAAAGTACATGCCGCACCCTTCACAAATGGTTTCAACAGCATCGTTGGTTCCTTAAAAGAAAATAGTGGTTGGTTCTAAGACAATCTCAGTCTTATTAACTAGAAGTTTAGACTTTCTTAGCTTTCAAGGGAAGGTTGAAACTCTATAACCCCCAGATATCTTAAAAAGAAAATCCAAGACTCACCTCAACACCCCAGCCCTCAACGCCTCTGAACCTGCATAAGTGACCGGGCGGGGCGCATACCGTATGCTGGAAGGAGCGCCTCGCACACGTGGCGCCAAAGCGTTCAGAGGAGGAGAACGATGACCTACATTACCGGAGCCATCTACCCCAGCGGCGACCGCATCCGCATAGGCGCACCCGAAGAAGAAACCCTCAACGCCTACCAGCAGCCCAACACCGCCGTAGCCCTCGGATACGCCAACCCCGACATCCACGAACTACACGCCCTGCAAAAAACCTTCAACCTGCACGAACTCGCCATCGAAGACGCCGGACGAGGCCACCAGCGCGCCAAACTAGAACGATACGGCGACTCCCTCTTCACCGTCATCCGCCCCGCCATCTACCTCGACAAAGAAGAAGAAGTGCGCCTCAGCGAACTGCACCTCTTCACCGGCCCCCGCTACACCCTCGCACTCGTTCGCGACGAACAACGCAGCAACCAGCGCATCAACGACCAGTTCAACCTGCTCTACGCCACCCCCGATGCATCCCCCGCCCGACTGCTGCACCGCATCCTCGACAGCACCGTCGACGGGTACGCACCCGTGCTCGATGGCCTCGAAAACGACAGCGACGAAATCGAAGACATCCTCTTCTCCCACAGCGAGCGGCGCGACGCCAACTCCCTCGCACGGCGCATCTACGAACTGCTCAACCAGGTCATCGACTTCCAGCGTGCCTGCCGACCCCTCGAATCCATGATCGGCCGCATCATCGAAGGGATGCGCACCGGCGCGCTCGACCCCTCACCCTACCCGGGCGTATCCGACGAAGAAAAGAACGAAGAAGCGGTCGAGCTCGCCCGGCAGTTCCGCAACGTGCTCGACCACGTAACCCAAACAAAAGAACGCCTCGAAGACCTTCGCAGCTCCCTCGAAAACGCACTGCGCGTGCACGACACCCTGCTCGGTCAGCAGCAGAACGACGACACCAAGAGAATCTCCGCCTACGCGGCGCTACTCATGGTGCCCACCATCGTTGGCTCCGTGTACGGCATGAACTTTGAGGTCATGCCTGAACTCAAATGGGAGTTCGGCTACCCCGCCGCGCTGCTACTCATGGTGGGTTCCTGCCTGCTTCTCTACTGGTTCTTCAAGAAGAATAAATGGCTCTGATATGCGCGTATGCCGCATAAGGCATACACGATATACCTTATGCGGCGCGGTCGTACTGGGCACGCATTGCGCGGCGGCAATCACGACGCTCACGCTTGAACTTCTTACACACAGCCTCCGAATCGGCAAACATGTAGAAGTCCTCCGGCTCAGCCGACAGACCCAAAGTCGACAGCTCAACCAGCGACAGCATCGCGTAGAACATCTCGCGGCGCAGCTCAAAATTGCAGGCACCCGGAGCGGACTCCACCGCAAACACGCCGCCGGTGCACTCCAGCGCGCGCATCGCCCAGTGCTGAGTCCACAGGTCACCATTGACCGGGCTCACGCCCAGACGAGTCAACGCCAAGCCGGTACCCTGCACACGCTCAAAGCGCAGGCACATCTCCAGGTCCTTCTCCAGGGGGAACACGAACAGCAGAGCGTTCTGTGCCGCCGCACGCAGCTCAGTCAAGTTCGCCTCGTAACCGGAAGCACCCTGAGTCAGGTGACGCATCACGCGGCCCATCGTCGAAGAGGCCGGCGCGGTGCGGAAGCACGAACCGTCAGCTACCAGCTGCTCCAGAACGCCGCGGAGCTCCTCCACGTTGAAACGCTCCATACGGACGATGGTGCCCGCCTGCATCAGCAGGTTGAACTCTGCATCACGGCACAGCTGCTCATCGGCGGTGCAGGAAATCTCTGCGTTTGCGTACTGGCTCTCGTGAGTGGTGTTGTCCATGACCGTTCCTTCCGTAGATGCTGAATCAACCTAGCGGCAACACCGCAGGAGACGGTGTGCCCGGTCGGAAGGATCGTCCCTTCCAACACCTACACTCTATGAGCGACCCCTGACACGATAAGCAGTTTTTAATCTACCCCGGGGTAAAACTGGGAAAATTCTGAAAAATTCTGAAACCACCCGTGAAACCTAGCGAAACCCCGTGAAACAGAGAAAACCGGGTGCCCCCAGTTGGGAACACCCGGTCACTCATACGGAATAAGACGGCGCAACTAGCGCTGACGGTGCAGCAACCACAGCATGTACACGCCACCCAACGCGCCCGTCACCAGACCCACCGGAATCTGGAACGGCGCCAACGCACGAGCCGACACAAAATCAGCCAGCACCAAAATCACCGAACCCAGCAGCGCCGAATGCCACATCGCCATACCCGGAGTGTTCCACAGGCGGCGCGCAATCTGCGGGGCAACCAGCGCCAAGAAACCAATTGGGCCCGCAACAGAAATCGCCACAGCCACCAGGAGCACGGCAGCCGCCACCAGCAGGTTCACGGTCCTCTTCACCGGCAGGCCCAAACCCGCCGCCAAATCGTCGCCGAGCTCCAAGACGCGCAGGCGATGCGTCAGCATCAGCACCAGCGGAATCGCCACCAGCAGCAGCACCGCCTGCACCGACACCTGATTCCACGACAGCGCATTTAGCGAACCGTGTTGCCAGGTCTTCGCCGCCTCCGCCTTCTCCAAATCACCGCGTGTGATTAGGTAATCGTTCACGGAACTGAGCATCGCACTCACCGCAATACCAATCAGCACCATCTTCTGACCCATCGTCGCGCCACCGCGCACACCCGCCAGAAGCATCACCACGGCCGCCGTCGCAAAACCGCCAATAATAGCGCCCATGCCCATACCCACGCCGGTAGAACTCAACGACCCAATCAGCACCACAGACAGGGCACCGGTCGCCGAACCCACCGTGAAACCGATAATATCCGGCGAACCCAGAGCATTACGGGAAACCGACTGAAAAATAGCGCCCGATAAGCCCAAAGCCGCACCCACCACCACGGCGGCAAGCATACGCGGCAGACGCTGATTCAACACCAGCTGACGCTCAATCTCCGTGCCCTCACCCTGAAAAATCAGGCGAAACACCTGATCAGGGCTCATCTGATAACTACCAAACACCAGGGAGGCGACCGCCGCCACCACAAGCACCGCCACCACCAGCAGAGTACGCGGAATAGGGGTGCGGTAACGCCCAGGGATACGCACAGACCCGGCTACAGAACGAGACACAACGCTCACAATAAAACCTCTCAGAAACCGGGGCCTACAAACCAGATACGCCAGTCGAACCAGACGAACCACGCGCAACAGGGCGCTGAGCACGATGCGGACCGTGCTCCGACGCATGAGCCGGACCCGATTCATCGTGCGCCTGCGCCTTCTCACCCATGCGGCCCTTCTTCGCACCGCGCGCACCCGTACTCAACCGCAGCACCAGAACCATCAGCACCGGGGCACCAATAAAGGCGGTCACAATACCCACTTCAAGCTCACTCGGCATCACCAGAACGCGACCCAAAATATCGGAGGCAAGTACCAATACCGGGCCGTACACCAGCGACAGCGGCAGAACGCGCGCAATATCGGAACCCACCAGCAGACGCACCACATGCGGCACGACCAGACCCACAAAACCAATCGGGCCCGCAACCGCAGTCGCCGCACCACACAGCGCCATAATCGCAATAATCGTCGCGCCACGGACCAATGTCACCGGCACACCCAGGCCAGCTGCCGCATCCTCACCGAGTGCCAGGGCACGCAGAGGACCAATCAGCATGAAAGAGAGCACCAAACCCAATGCCACAAAGGGCAGCGCAGACAGCACCTGCTCAAAGGTGCGGTTCTCCAGCGAACCCACCACCCAGAAACGGTGCGAATCAAAAGCCTTCGAATTAAACATCGTGATAATGCCGGTAATCGTGCCCAGGCAAGCGTTCACCGCCACACCAGTCAGCACCAGACGCGCCGTCGAATCCAGGTTCGGTTTAGAATCCACCAGGCCCATGACGAACACCAGCGCCGCTGCCAGACCCGAACCCAGTAGAGCCAGCCACAGCTGAACGAACGGGGAGGACACCCCAAAAACGCCCACACCCACCACCACGGAGGCGGCAGCACCCGAGTTCACACCCAGCAGACCCGGCTCAGCCAGCGGGTTACGGCTCAACGCCTGCATGAGCACACCCGACACCGCCAACGCGGCACCCACCAGCAACGCCGCGGCGGTACGCGGGGCACGCTTCGCCCAAATCAGCTTCGACTCAATAGTGTTCGCCTCCGGGTGGAGGAAACCGTCAATGGAGCGATCCAGGGGGAACATGCGCGAACCCACCGCAAACGACAGGGCGCAAAGCAGCACCAGCAGAACGCCGCCAATAATGAGCGCAACCGCCAGACGCGAGATAGACTTGCCGCCCTGACCGCCCGAGGAGGCGCCAGATACGGCGTCCGAAGAAGCGGAGAGGGCACGAATTTTCGCCAGGGAGGCAGCGCTGACGGTGGAGCCTTCGCTGACGGCGGGTCCGGAAGGGGTGGTGGTCTGTGGGGTCATATGCCTTGGAGGTGGTGGGGGAGCGGTGCGCTCCCGTGCGGACGGAGGATGCTTAACGTATCAATAGATGAGTATTAAGTATCGCATATGCATATATGAGGTTATCCTAATAAAATGGCAAATATGACGAATAAGATCACCCGCCGCTCCTTCGGCGCACTCGCACTCGGTTCCTTCGGTGCCCTCGCCCTGGCGGCATGCGGCTCCTCCAACACTTCCGGCTCTTCCTCCGCGTCTGCTTCTGCGACCGGTAAGAAGGTGGCACCCTCCGCCCTGCCCTCCGGCATGGGCACCACCACCGTTGACGGCGAATTCCCCCGCACCGTCAAGCACTTCCGCGGTGAAACCACCATCAAATCCGCACCCTCCAAGGTCGTGATTCTCTCCACCGGTCAGCTCGACGGCGTGCTCTCCCTGGGCATCGTACCCGTCGGCGCGGCAACTGCCGGTGACGCCGACCTGGTCCCCACCTACCTGAAGACCAAGTTCTCCGATAAGTCCGCAGAGCTCGACAAGATTGCCAAGGTCGGCAAGCGCACCGACCCGGACGTTGAGGCCATCGCAAACCTCAAGCCCGACCTGATCCTCATCAACAACACCAACAAGAAGGACGAGCTGTACGAGTCCCTCGCCAAGATCGCGCCGACCGTGGTCACCGAGGGTACCGGCATTAACTGGAAGCAGGACTTCCTGCTGATTGCCGCCGCGCTGGGTACCACCGAGAAGGCTGAGAAGCTTATGGAGGAGTACACCACCAAGGCGAAGTCGGTCGGTCAGAAGGCCGGCACCGAGAAGACCTTCTCCTTCCTGTACGCTTCCGCTGACCGCACCCGCATCTTCGCGAAGTCCTCGTTCGTGGGCTCCATCTGCCCGGATGCATCCCTGGCACGCCCCGCAGCTGCGCAGGTTGAGAAGACCTCCATCGACCTGAGCTCCGAGCAGCTCGATCAGGCTGACGGCGACTACCTGTTCTACGGTGTGCAGGGCGGTGATGAATCCAAGCTGACCGGTGAGGCACTGTGGAGCACCCTCAAGGCTGTCACCGAGAAGCGCGCGCACAGCGTGGATGCCGATATGTTCTTCCTGAACGCTGGCCCGGCTGCCGCGCTTGGCGTTCTGGAGACCATTGAGAAGGCGCTCTAAAGGCTCTAGCCTCTCGTAGAGATTTGTAGAGAATCACTGAGTTCCACCAAGAATCACTGAAGCCCCGCATTCTTGCCTCTCATGCCCGTGCATGAGGGTGAGGAAGCGGGGCTTTCTGCACGCTGTGCACCTGTTTTTTGCCCGCCGGATGCACTTGTGACCGGATTCGGTGCGCGTCCGCCCGAAATAGGGTCTAATGGGGGTAGAAGGCGTAGCGGTACCGTTGCCCGCGCCTGACACACCGAACCTTCCACACCGATTAATTCACCGACGAAATGAGCACGTAATGCCGAAGAATAAGCCCTCCGAAGAGACCCTGGCGCAGGTACGCCGCGTCATCGACGCACTCAACGAGCGTGGCGCCCGCAAGCAGGCAATCCGCCTGAAGGTGACCCGCCCCGATGCACCGCTGCCGCAGACTGCTTCCAAGTTTGGTGGCCGCCCCTACCTGCCCGCCGGGGAGTCTGCGCCGACCAATGAGAAAGGTGAGCCGCTGGGCATGATCGCGCAGATTAACTGTGCCGACCTGCCCGAAAATGATATCTACCCAGCAACCGGTCTGCTGCAGTTCTGGATTAACCCCAACGACGAAAAGTGCTTGTGGGGTTACGACTACAAGAACCCGCTTTCGCAGAAAAACCACCGCGTGGTCTACTACGAGACGTTGGATGAGCCGAACCCGGATGCCCCCTTCCCGACCGTGAATTGGGATAAATACGATTGGCCTCTGGGCCCCGAGGGCGAGGACGTTTCTGAGGCGACCACCGAGTACGCACTTGCCTTCGAGACCTGGGAACAGAGCTTCCTGGACGGTGGCCTCGAAATCTACGACCAGTTCGCTGATGCCTGGGATGAAATGTACCCGGACCAGAAGCTTCCCGAGAACCCGAACGCACGCGATAACGCCTCCTACAACCTGCTGGAGCCCTTCGAATCGGAGGAGAGGGATTACTCGTATATTGGCGGCTACCCTTCGTTCGCGCAGGGTGACCCGCGCGATGAGTTTGAGGAGCTGCGCGGCCACTCGGTGAACCTGCTGACTATCGAGTCGGAGTGGGGCGAGGATGCTGAGGAGGACGTGTACGTGATATGGAGTGATGCCGGTGCAGCGAACTGGCTGATTACCCCGGAGGCACTTGCCGCCCGCGACTTCTCGCAGGTCGTCTTTGAGTGGGCTTGCAGCTAGACACCGTATTACTTTCACATCATCAATGAGGAGACTCTAAAATGCTCGACAACAAGCCGTTCAAGGACATCGAGAAGCAGGCGAAGCACGTTATCGACCTGCTCAACCAGGAGGGTGCCCGCAAGAAGGCTATCGCGCTGAAGCCCTTCGTTCCCGCCGATCCCTTGCCGCAGACTGCCTCCAAGTTTGGTGGCCGCCCCTACCTGCCCGCTGGCGAGTCCGCACCGACCAATGAGAAGGGTGAGCCGCTGGGTATGATTGCGCAGATTAACTGCGCTGACCTGCCCGAAAACGACCTGTACCCCGCCACCGGTCTGCTGCAGTTCTGGATGGACCCGAACGACGAAGAATGCCTGTGGGGTTACGACTACGAGAACCCGCTCTCTCAGAAGAATCACCGCGTCGTCTACTACGAGACGTTGGGCGAACCGAACCCGGACGCCCCGTTCCCGAACGTGGACTGGGACGAAGGCGGTTGGCCCATTGGCGGTTTCGACTGTGAGAGCGGCCCGCTCGAAATTGAGTACGGCATGACCTTTGAGGTGCGTGAGCAGGGTGTGACCGCATCCGGCTACGACTACTATGACCTCTTTGGCAAGAAATGGGATGAAACCTACCCGGATGAGTTGCTGCCCGAGGCGCACAAAAACCCGTATAAGAACCAGCCTCGCCGCGAAGCTATCTACGAGCTGACGGACCCCTTCGAGTCGGATGAAGAGTACTCCCACGTGGGCGGATACCCGTACTTCGTGCAGAATGACCCGCGTGACGAGTTCAAGGAGCTGCGCGGCCACACGGTGAACCTGCTGACTATCGTCTCCGAGTCGGAGAACGAGGAGAACGAAGACGAAGAAATCGAGATCATGTGGGGTGATGCCGGTGCGGCGAACTGGCTGATTACTCCGGAGACGCTTGCCGCCCGCGATTTCTCGCAGGTCGTCTTTGAGTGGGCCTGCGGCTAAGTAAGGTCTTGGCTGAGTAGCCGCAGGGGAGGGAAATAGAGAATAACCGCTCTATTTCCCTCCCCTTTTTGTGTACCTTTTATCGGGCACTTCTAAGCAGCGCGATACTTACGGTTCTTACTACGCGGCGGAGCCGTCGGGACAATCAGCTTCGCCTCCACAAGACTGCGCAGGTCATTCGTAATGGAGGTACGTGAAGCGCCCCGACCCCAATGTTCTTGGATATACGCCGTGGAAACAGCCTCGCCCTGTGCGCGCAGGCCGCGCACAATACCAGCCTGGCGTTCGCTGAGACCATCAAGCGACACGTCGACTCCCGTCGGTTCGACGGCGTCGGCTGAATCTTTGCCCGTGGAATGGGTTGCTTGCTGAGTCTTATCCTCAGGTGTGGTCTTCTGTTCCGTAGAAGACACATCCTGTGGGGGTTGCATCAGAGTGACCTGCACATAGAGTAGACGGTCAGCAAACTGGGGAGCGGGCAGACCCGCCTCCTTCAGCGCGCGCAGAACCGTGGGAATACCCGAAGCCCTGTTCTCCGCAATCAAACGCCCCGTCGCCGGGTCGGGCAGGTCAGTCAGAATGCTCGCCAGGTAGCTATTGCGGGTTGAAGAAACACCGGGCTGACCAAAATCTCGGATAGTCACGGCACCGTAAATACCACCCGGGCTACGCACCACCAGGCGGTTGGTGTAGAGCTCAACCTGCACCTGCGAGCCGCGCGCACCCGGCGAGTAGTCGCGGTGCATGAGGGCGTTAACCAGGAGCTCACGGATAGCCTCCAGCGGATACTCGTAGCGCTCAACCCGACCGATACCGCTGCTGTTGAGACCCTCCATCGTGGACGTTTTGCGCATATTGCGAACCAAAACGCCCATCGCTTCATCCAGCATGGAGGGGATAGGCCCGGTACAGCTGTGATTGTCTAGGAAACGTCGACCGTCCTCGGTGACCTCACCGAGTTCTTCACCGGGAAGAACAACGACGCTCATCATCAGCTGCGGGAAGAACGCCTGCGGGTAGGAGCCCATGGCGAGAAGCGCCCCAAGAGTGGGCACTTCTCGACCCTCAGAATCGATGCGCAGAATGCGTGCCTGCAGAAGAACCTCACGGTCAGAAAGCGCCGCAAAAACGCGAGGCTGTTCTTCGCGGAGGCGGGCAACGTAGGCGCTGACGAGGGTGGGTGAGAGGTCCTTGAAGCTTGCCTCGCTGACGAGTTCCTCGTCGTAGCGGGGCTGACTGCGGTTCTCTAGGAGGCGGTCAATCTCGTACTTGGTGAGGCGAATATCGGCCTCGCCGACGCGCTGGTAGGAGCCGTTGTACATGCCGTGTGTTTCGATGTAGTAGGGCTTCTGCGTCGGGTCGCCGGGGAGTACGTCGATGCGCACGATACGGTGCTGCTCATCTGCCGCCTCAATTTGAATATCTACCGGGGGTCGAGGCGTGATCTTGGAACGGATTGCCTCAACGGATGCGTCGTGGACTGCCTGTGCATTGAAACCTTCAACCGGTTGCAGACCCTCTGCCGGGTCGGTCAGGCCAAGAAGGATGGTGCCACCGTCGCCGTTAGCGAAGGCGCTAACGGTTTCAAGAACGGACTTAGGGAACCCGCCAGCGGCAGCTTTGACTTCTACCCGCCCGTTTTCAGCCCGGTTATGGCGTAGGTTTTTGATGAGTTCGGCGGTGTTTGTTTCCATGCATGCTCCCGATGGCTACTTCTTGGTGAACGTCATAGCAACGTCATAACAGCATCATAACAATTTCTGTTATGAAGTTGTTATGATCCTGCGATAATGTTGTTATGATGCGATATTTTCCTCGCGCCTTGAACCTTGAAAACCCCGGATTTGCAAGCTAAAACCGGGTATTTTGCCGGCGCTGATTGAGCGCGCATCATAACAGCCGTCATAACAACTTCTGTTATGACAGCTGATATGATGCCCCGTCATAATCCGCAATAAACGACATATAGGTACCCGCACTTGGTGCACCCCGCCGCCGGTGGCACAGTATAAAGTCGAGCCACTATCGACTCCCCGCACACAGGCGGGCAGATACACCAGGAGCAAACCAATGGCTGAACACACTTTCGGCTTCCGCACCCGCGCACTACACGCGGGCGGCACCCCCGACGCTGAACACGGTGCCCGCGCGGTCCCCATCTACCAGACTTCCTCCTTCGTCTTCAAAGACGCTGACGACGCCGCGAACCTCTTCTCCCTGCAGAAGTACGGCAACATCTACTCGCGCCTGTCCAACCCGACCGTCGCCGCGCTGGAGGAGCGCATCGCCTCCCTCGAAGGCGGCATCGGTGCGGTAGCGACCGCATCCGGCATGGCTGCCGAGTTCATCACCTTCGCGGCTCTGTGCCAGCAGGGCGACCACATTGTGGCATCTTCCCAGCTGTACGGCGGCACCGTCACCCAGCTGGACGTGTCTCTGCGCCGCTTCGGCATTGAGACCACCTTCGTGCCCGGCACCGACCCCGCCGACTACAAGGCGGCCCTGACCGAGAACACCAAGGCGATCTACACCGAGATCGTGGCGAACCCCTCCGGTGAGGTTGCCGACCTGGAAGGCCTCGCAGAGGTCGCCCACGAGGCGGGCATCCCCCTGGTCGTGGACGCAACCCTGTCCACCCCCTACCTGATCCGCCCCATCGAGCACGGCGCGGACATCGTCATTCACTCGGTCACCAAGTTCCTGGGCGGTCACGGCACCACCCTCGGCGGTATCGTCGTCGAGTCCGGTCGTTTCAACTGGGGTAACGGCAACTTCCCGTCCATGACCGAGCCGGTTCCCTCCTACAACGGCGTGTCCTGGTGGGGTAACTTCGGTGAGTTCGGTTTCCTGACTAAGCTGCGTTCTGAGCAGCTGCGTGACTTCGGTCCGTCGCTGAGCCCGCAGTCCGCGTTCAACCTGCTGCAGGGTGTTGAGACCCTGCCGCAGCGCATGGATGCGCACCTGGCGAACGCTAAGCAGGTTGTCGCATGGCTGGTTGAGGATCAGCGTATCGCCTACGTGAACTACGCCGGTCTGGAAGACCACCCGCACCACGAGCGTGCGAAGAAGCTTCTGCCGCTGGGCGTCGGTTCTGTGTTCTCCTTCGGTGTGAAGGCGACCGAGAAGGCTTCCGGCCGCCTGGTCGGCGGCGAGTTCATCGGTGCCCTGCAGCTGGCAAGCCACCTGGCGAACATCGGTGACGCCCGCACCCTGGTGCTGCACCCGGGTTCGACCACGCACCAGCAGCTGACCGCTGAGCAGCTGGCTGCTGGCGGTGTCGGTGAGGACCTGATCCGCATTTCCGTGGGTCTGGAAGACGTTGAAGATATCATTTGGGACCTGGATCAGGCGCTGACCTACGCGACCGGCCTGAACCACGCCGGTGAGCGTGTGGGCGAGTCCATCGCTGACAAGGTTGTGGAGGCTGAGGAGGCGGTTGCCGCCGCTAAGGCCGCCGAGGACGCTGCCGCCGCTGAGGCTGCTGCTGGCGCATCCTGCTCCCTGCCTACTACCACTCAGGAGGAGAAGTAATGACTGAGAAGCGTACCTGGGTGGGTCCTTCCGCCCCTGAGCGTCTGAACATTCTGCGTAATACCCGCACGATTGCGATTGTGGGTATGAGCGATAAGATTTCGCGTGCCTCGTACTTTGTGGCAACGTACCTGCAGTCGGCGTCGCCGTACAAGCTGTATTTTGTGAACCCGATTCTGGCGGCAAAGGGCAAGCTTGTGCTGGGCCAGCCGGTGTACCCGTCGCTGCAGGACCTGCCGGAGGTCCCGGATCTGGTAGAGATTTTCCGCCGTAATGAGGACCTGCCGGGCGTGGTTCAGGAGGCTGTGGACCTGGGCGCTAAGACCGTGTGGATGCAGCTGGGCTCCTGGAATGAGGAGGCCGCCGCGATTGGTGAGGCTGCCGGCCTGAACGTGGTGATGGATAAGTGCGTGAAGATTGAGCATGCGCGTTTCCACGGTGGCCTGCACCTGGCTGGTTTCAACACGGGCGTGATTTCTTCGAAGCGTCAGGTGCTGTCGAAGTAAGCAGCCGGTGCTGTATAAGCCGCTGTAGCTTGTAATTACAAAAAATCAGGCGCTCGTTAGCGTTTGAACGGAAGGGGCGTACCCGGGGTGATTCCCGGGTGCGCCCCTCCTTCTTTGATGCTGACGCAGTGATATAAGCAACCATAAGATGACCAGGGAAAACGCCCAGATTCCTTGAGCGCGTGTAGCTCCAATGTTATTGTTGTAGTAACAGTCCCCCCTCCGCCTCTGATTCAAGCGCATCTCGAGGGGGTCCTTTTTTATGTTCGGTTCTACGGCGAACCGAGTAAGGAGAGCAGTGGCTTTGCCCAAGGAAGCATGCGTATTTCTGCCTTCACTGGACGACCAGAGGAAATACCTTATTGCCAAGAGGTACTTTCCTCAGGGAACGACCCTGAGCGATGATGACCGAGACATGCTTGCATGCTCTAATTTCCACTACCTTCTGGGATACTTTCGTAATTACAACAAATACAAGAGCGAAGGGCTTCTACCCGAAAACCCAGGCATCTCGGATGTTTTAGATATTGTGCGTATGGATGTGAAGGTCTCTTCCCTTCTGTACGGGTACATGAGGCAGAGCGAACAAGCGATTCGAGCTGCATGGGTGGATGTATTTTGCACTTATCGTAGTCCCCATGAGTATCTCAACCCGGATGCATATATCTGTATGGACCAGGACAGGCCAGTAGATGCCCTCATCAAAGATATGATGCGGCATATCCTGCGATACCGTGAACCGTATGTTCGTGAGCGCGTTGAGGAGTGGTGGAAATCCTGCGCTAAAAGTTCCTCTAAAACCCCCTCTGAAAACTTGGATGACTGGGAAGACGTTGAGGAGCTTCGAGAGATGATGCAAAAAGAGCTTCCCCTGTGGTCTGTTGTTGATTCGTTTTCTTTGGGACTTCTCTCCCATGCAGTGGTCCAAAGTTATGCATCAGAAACCTCCGCTGAGACTGGAGATCCTGAAAAGATGTTGCTCTACAAAAAGACCGCAGAATGTATGGGCGTAAGCCATAAGCACTTTGAGGGCCGTCTTAAGTCTCTGACTACTCTGAGAAACCGTGTAGCTCATGGTTCTCGCCTCTGGATGATGCCGACGACTGATACCTCTGCAAAGCCTAAAATTTTTGCTAAGGACCTCCGCGAGGCAGACCCGAAAGGTATGTTGGTCAGCTTCGCTAACGTTGCTCTTTTGCAAGGAAATATCCGTCGTCAGAGGGCGGCGTGGAAAGCGATAAAAGCTCTAGTGGAGCAGGATGAAAGCTACTGCGTTGGCGTAGGTTCGCAGAAAATCTTCTAAAACAGCGACAGTCCCGCAGCTACCTCGCATTATGATGCTGGCGTTCTCATGGGGCTAAGAGAGGGGCGTACCCGGGGTGATTCCCGGGTGCGCCCCTCCTTCTATACCCGGTGTAATGCCGGGTGTAGTACCCGGCAGGGCATCCGGCGTGTTTGGGCGAGATTGAGGGCGCAGCATCGCCCCTAGTGGAGGGCAGTTCAGCTTTAAGGTAAACCTACCCTTATGTTCTGGGGTGCTGAGCCGGTATCCTAGTGTGGAGCCCGGCGGCCGGTACTCAGCACACACGCGTACCGACCGCCGGGTCTTTTCACGCGCGAAATATGACGAAATATATGTCTAAAATGTCGAAATATAACGCCGTTTTTTAGTCATAAAAAGTCACTCGGTCACAGAAAAGAAAAAACTAGTCAGCTCCCAAAAAGAGTTCTAAGCTAGCAATATATTTATCCCCCGCATTTTATGCATAACCTTAGCCGAGGACAGCATGACCGGATTTACGACGAAGGCAATTCACACTACGGACCGCGACAACCCGTACGGCTCCATCCTGCCTCCGATCTACACGACCACCACCTACGCCCAGCCCTGTGACGGCACCGAAGGCCCCTACGACTACCAGCGCGGCGGCAACCCCACCCGCGCGGCCCTCGAAACCACGCTCGCAACCCTCGAAGGCGCCAAGCACGCCTTCGCCTACCCCTCCGGAATGGGTGCCACCGCTGCCGCCCTCGGTATCCTCAAGGAAGGCGAGACCCTGCTGCTGGGCATGCCCTCCTACGGCGGCACCTACCGCTTCGCGACCATCGAGCTGCCCGCCCGCGGCGTCAAGACCCGCTTCATCGGCGACTTCACGGCCCTCACCGACGAGGACTTCGCCGACAACGTGACCATGGTGTTCCTGGAGAGCCCCTCCAACCCGCTATTGCGCGTGAGTGACATCGCCGCCATCGCCGAGATAGCGCACCGCAACGGCGCAATCGTGGTCGTCGACAACACCTTCATGACCCCGCTACTGCAGAAGCCCCTCGACCTGGGTGCAGACATCAGCGTGCAGTCCGCCACCAAGTACCTGGGCGGCCACGCCGACCTACTCGGAGGCGTCGCCGCAACCAACGATGACGCGCTCGCCGAGCGCCTCTGGCACCTGCAGATGATTACCGGCGCAATGCTTTCGCCCACCGACTCCTACCGCCTGCTGCAGGAGGTCAAGACCCTCAAGTTGCGCCTGACCCAGCAGCAGAAGAACACCATCGAGGTCATCAACTACCTGGAGGCACACCCCGCCGTGAAGCGTGTGCTCTACGCGGGTTCGCACAGCGAGTATGAGGCGCAGGTGCACGCCCGCCAGGCGAACGGCCTGGGCGCGCTCATCTCCATGGAGCTGGTGGACGGCGCAGACCTGCCCGCCTTCCTCGAAGCCCTGAAGATTTTCACCCACGCGGTGAGCCTGGGTGGTATCGAGTCGTTGGTGGTTCGTCCCGCGCTCATGGTGCAGGCCGCCTACACGCAGGCGCACCGCGATGAATACGGCGTGAGCGACAACCTCATCCGCCTGGCCATTGGCATCGAGGAGATTGAGGACATTATCGAGGATTTGGAGCGCGGCCTGACCGCGGCCCTGGCGCATCAGGCATAGTCCCTGAACATGAGGCACCGCACGACCGTATCGCGTGATTCGAGGTGCCCCAAATACGCGGTGTAATGTCACCCATAATAATTACTCAAAATACCCGGATTAACGTATTTCTTTCAACGTAAAAGAATGTTTTTAATGCGGGTATTTTGTGTACCCTCACCGCATTTTTATATGACGTTGCGTGAACATATTAACCCCCGTGAAGTTTAGCTAGAACGGCATAAAAAATGCGGGTAGGGTAAATCTCAGATACACGACGACACACACAGCTACACCCGCGTTCGGGGTAGCCCGGACGAAAGAGAACCACCATGAGCCAGCAGAACCAGCTCGAACCGACCGGTTTCACGACCCGCACCATCCACGCCGTGCACGATGCCCGCTACGATGCGTCCGTGCCGCCGGTCTACCTGGCTAGCACCTTCGGTACCGCAGGTGAGGACACCACCTACATGTACCAGCGCGGCGCGAACCCCACCCGCGATAACCTGCAGGCGACCCTCGCCGCGCTCGAAGGGGCCGAGCACGCTTACGCGTACCCCTCCGGCATGGCGGCCACCGCGGCGGCCCTCGGCGTTCTGGAGGCGGGCGACACCCTGCTGCTGGGCATGCCGGCCTACGGCGGCACCTACCGCTTCGCGACCACTGAGCTGACTAAACGCGCCGTGAAGACCCGCTTCATCAGCGACTTCACGACCCTGAGCGATGAGGACTTCACCCCGGACGTGAAGGTCGTCTTCCTTGAGACCCCCACGAACCCTACCTTGCAGGTCACCGACATTGCCGCGGTTGCGGAGCTGGCGCACCGCCACGGCGCCCTGCTGATCGTGGACAATACCTTCATGACGCCTTACCTGCAACGTCCCCTGGAACTCGGTGCTGACATCACCGTGCAATCTGCCACCAAGTTCCTGGCCGGCCACGCCGACCTGCTCGCCGGTGTCGCGGCCACGAACGACCCTGACCTGGCCGTTCTGCTGCACCGCGGTCAGCTCGTCAGCGGCGCGCTGCTGCCCCCGATTGACTCCTACCGTCTGCTGCAGGACGTGAAGACCCTGGCCCTGCGCCTGGAACGCCAGCAGCAGAACGCCCGCGAGCTCATCGAGTTCCTCTCTGAGCGTCCCGAGGTCGAGAAGATTTTCTACGCCGGCAGCTCCTCCGAGGAACAGGCGGAGGTGCAGTCCCGCCAGGCCCGCGGCATCGGCTCCGTCTTTTCGCTGCTGCTCAAGGACGGCGGCGACGCGCAGGCCTTCGCCCGCTCCCTGCCCATCTTCGTGAACGCCGTGAGCCTGGGTGGCATCGAATCGCTCGTGAGCCTGCCCGCGCACACCACGCACGGCGTATACGCCCAGGAGCACCGCGACGAGTTCGGCGTGGATGACCGCCTCGTGCGCCTGGCAATCGGCATTGAGGATGTTCAGGACCTCATCGCGGCCCTGGAGATTGGTCTGAAGGCCGCCTTCGCCGGCTAGGTTCGTGCCGCCGGTTCATACCGCTGGCGAACGTCGCCGATCCATACCGCAGATTTCAACTTTCACACCACACATCAACGTAGATTAAGGAACCAAGAATGACCGTTCTCAACACCTCCGCCGTGCTGAACCGACGCTCCCTGCTACTGGGCGCGGCCCTCGCCGGAACCACCGGCCTGCTCGCCGCCTGCTCCGGCGGTAACGGCTCCAGCGCAGGCTCCGCACAGAGCTCCTCCAACCTGCTGGAGTCCATCAAGTCCGCGGGCAAAATCCGCATCGGCGTGGAGGGTACCTACCGCCCCTACACCTACCACGACGCCTCCGGTAAGCTCGCCGGCTTTGAGTACGACATCGCCGAGACCCTCGCCAAGGACCTGGGCGTGACCGCCGAGTACATCGAAACCCCCTGGGACTCGCTTATCGCCGGCGTGGACGCGGGCCGCTACGACATCGTACTCAATAACGTGGCACCCACCGAGGAACGTAAGAAGAAGTACGATTTCTCCGTGCCCTACGCGCACTCCCGTGCCCGCGTGGGCGTGAAGAAGGACTCGAGCCTGAAGAACGCCTCCGAAATCTCCGGCCATAGCGCCGCCCAGAGCGCCACCAGCAACTACCGCAAGCTCGTGGAGGAACGCGGCGCCACCATCATCGAAGTCACCGGCTTTGACGAGGCTATCGAGCAGGTGCTCACCGGCCGCGCTGAGCTGACCGCCAACGACTCCGTGTCCTTTGCCGAGTACTTCAAGGAGCACCCGGACGCCAACCTGCGCCTGCTGGATGGTGAGGTCGGCCCCGGCACCAACGTCGCCGTTCTGCTGCCCAAGAACCAGACCGCGCTGAAGGATGCGATTGACGCCTCCATCAAGAAGCACCTGGGCAACGGTGACTTCAAAGCAATTTTCGAGAAGCATGTGAGCGAGGACTTGAGCCCCGCCTCCTAAGCTTTCGTGAAAGGCTCGGAAGGGGCCCGGAAAGGGCTCACCCGCCAGGACTTCTGACACCGCGTCGTGATTGATGTCTCTGTGGCTTATCCTGCACCGATGAGAGAATATGACGGAATGTTACGTTGAATTCTTTCCCACCGGGAATAGCTGTAGGATAGCCAGCGTTGCACCCGCTAAGAAGGGGCACCCCGCATGATGCCCCGAGTAAACACAGGGTGACAGCCCGCAACTACAAGAGCATCAACTACGACGCAAAGGAAGAACCATGTCCGCAATGATTAACCGCCGTACCGTCCTCGCAGGCACCGCCTTCACCGGCCTGGCAGCCCTGCTCGCCGCCTGCGGCTCCAACGGCGGTAGCACCGCATCCAGCACCAACAAGCTGGAGGCCATCAAGTCTGCCGGCAAGATCCGTGTGGGCTTGGAGGGCACCTACCGCCCCTTCTCCTTCCACGACTCGAACGGCACCCTGGTCGGTTTCGAGAAGGAAATCATCGACCTGGTCGCTAAGGACCTGGGCGTGACCGCAGAGTTCACCGAAACCCCCTGGGATTCGCTGATCGCCGGCGTGGACGCTGACCGCTACGACATCGTCATCAACAACGTTTCTGCAACCGACGAGCGCAAGCAGAAGTACGACTTCTCCGTACCCTACCTCTACTCAGAGCCGAAGGTTGCCGTGAAGAAGGACTCTTCCCTGCAGAACGTGAGCGAGATTTCCGGTCACTCCTCGGCGCAGTCTGAGACCTCGAACTTCCGCAAGATGGTGGAGGCGAAGGGCGCCTCGATCGTGGTTGTTTCCGGTTTCGATGAGGCTATCGAGCAGGTCCTCTCGGGCCGTGCAGAGATGACCGCGAACGACTCCGTGTCCTTCGCTGAGTACTTCAAGGAGCACCCGGACGCCAACCTGCGCCTGCTCTCCGGTGACCTGGGCACCGGTAGCAACTCCTCCATCCTGCTGCCTAAGGGCCAGGATGCCCTGCGTAACGCTATCGATGATTCGCTGAAGAAGCACCTGGGCAACGGTGACATCAAGGCGATTTACGAGAAGTACGTGGGCGAAGACCTCTCCCCGAAGAACTAACACTCTCATAAGGAGCTGAGTTCCGCGCATGGAACGCTACCTCAACCTCTGGGCAGAATCACTGCCGCAGCTGCTGACCTCGACGGTGGCAGTGACCATTCCGCTATCGCTCATCTCCTTCGCGCTGGCGCTGCTGGTGGGCATCATCTCCGCCGGCGCGCGCACGAGCCGCTTCGCCCCGGTGAACTGGCTGGCCTGGCTGTATATCTGGGTTTTCCGCGGCACCCCGCTGCTGGTTCAGCTGTTCATCGTCTTCTACGGCCTGCCGAAGGTCGGTATTGCCCTGGACGTGTGGAGTGCAGCGATCATCACGATGAGCCTGCACACTGGCGCGTACGTGGCGGAGACGTTCCGTTCCGCGGTGGCGGCTATTCCGCGCGGCCAGTTTGAGGCGGCGGCAACCCTGAACTTCACCCGCATGCAGACCCTGCGCCACGTGGTCATTCCGCAGGCGGTGCGTATTGCTCTGCCGAACCTGGGCAACAATTTCATCGACCTGATTAAGGGCACTTCGCTGGTGTCGGTCATTTCGATGGTTGACCTGTTCCAGACCGGTAAGCAGATCGCGTCGCGTACTTTCGAACCGCTGGCAATGTACTCCGAGGTCGCCATCATTTACCTGGTGATTTTCACTCTGCTGACCGCCGCGCAGTCGGCCCTGGAGAAGTACAGTAACCGTTACGTAAGGAGCAACAATGCTTAGCGTTGATTCCCTGTCGAAGAGCTTCGGCGATACGCAGGTGCTCAAGAACATCAGCCTGGACATCCCCGACGGTGAAACCACGGTGATTCTGGGCCCGTCCGGTAGCGGTAAGTCGACTCTGCTACGCTGCCTGAACCTGCTGGAAACCCCGCAGTCCGGCACGCTCACCATTGACGACGCGCAGGTGGACTACAGCCAGAAGCTCACCGACGCGCAGGTGCGTGATATTCGTTCCCGGTCGGCGATGGTGTTCCAGCAGTTCAACCTGTTCCCGAACTACACGGCGCTGAAGAACGTGGCGCTCGCCCCGACCCTCAACGGCACCCTGAACGCTCAGCAGGCGCAGGAGCGTGCCCGCGAGTTGCTGGCGAAGGTGGGTCTTGCCGACAAGGTGGATTCCTACCCGGACGCCCTCTCGGGTGGTCAGCAGCAGCGTGTGGCGATTGCCCGCGCCTTGGCGCTGGAACCCTCCTACCTGCTCTTTGATGAGCCGACGAGTGCGCTGGATCCCGAGCTGGAGGCGGAGGTGATTCGCGTGCTCATGCAGCTGGCGAAGGAGGGCCGCTCCCTGGTCATCGTGACGCACAATATGGCGTTTGCGAAGAAGGTCGCGGATCGTATCGTGTTCCTGGAGAACGGTACCCTGCGCTATAACGGTGAGCCGGCCGGTTTCTTTGCTTCGGATGATGAGCGTATCCGTAAGTTCTTGACCGTGTACGACAGCACCGAGTACACGATTTAGGCATATTGCACATAGTAAATATGGGCTGGTTTCTGCCGGTCAGATAATCATCTGACGTGCGGAAACCAGCCCATATTCTATATTCAGCATATATTCGTTCTACTCTGAAAGCTTCTTCGAGCGGCGGTACTCCTCCAGCTGCTCAGGACTGACCACCTGTAGCTGGTCGGTAAGCGGGGCACCTGGTGACCAGCCCTCATCCTGAACCGAGTTCTCTTCACGGTTGAAGAAGGTGAGCAGGCGGGGGCGGTGCACCTGCAGGCCGCCCGGGGTGGTCGGCAGCTGCCAATTCTTCGCGTGGGAGAGCACACCCAGCACCAAACACATCAGAATGGACAGACCCATCGCCAGGTTCGGGCGGTGGAAGAAACCAGACACAATCGCCGTCTCGGTCGCACCCACAAATGCGACCGTCGCGTACAGCGAGTTACCGCCAAAAATCGCCGGAATGCGGTTGACCATAATGTCACGGATAACGCCGCCACCAACTGCGGTGGTCACACCCAGCGCGATAGCGGGCAGCCAGTGCAGACCCAAGTTCAGGGACTTAATGGTGCCGGTTGCTGCCCACGCACCCATGCCGACAAAGTCAATAATGAGCATGGTGCGGGTCGCCCAGCGGGCACTTAAATCGAGGCTGTACGCCAGAATTGAGGAGCCGATAGCACCCACCCAGTAGCCGCCGTCAGTGAGTGCCACGGGCAGTCCGGAGTTCAGTAGGATGTCACGGATCATACCGCCGCCCATGCCGCAGGCGACCGCGAGCAGCAGGAAGCCCACAATGTCGAATCGGAAAGCGCGCGCCACGGCACCGCCGAGCAGGCCGTTAGCGACAACGGCGGCAATGTCGACGATGCGGAATACCTGGTTCGGGTCAAAGAGCTCGTGCATGGGCGTTCTCCTGCGTACGTGATGCGTGTCTGGGTGCCGATAAGGCGCGCGCACGGTGGGCGGGTCGGGTGACGACGTTATCACCGCATCCGGCTCTGTCTGCCTGCGCGCGTACCTGAACTGGCACCGATTTATTGTAGACCCGCCGCCGCCTCTGCTCCTAGTTGAAAGGTGCTCATGACGAGCTCTGAGACGTAACGGAGAAGCTTGTGAGCACATTAAAAGTTGGGCGTAGAATGGGAAATCTCCACCCCCAATGCTCTGTCATGATTGTTTTTGCGCTTGGCGCCACATGGTGTGCCATTGCCGGCGCGGCGCTGTCGGCGCTCATGGTGTGGTTGCCATCGCGCAGCCGGAACGCTCGCTAAGCTGGGACTAGACGAAATCTGCGTAAGGTGAAAGGAGCCGCCGTGGCGGTATCACGCGACGACGTTTTCGGGGTCCTGCAGGGGATCGTACCCCACCTGGAGGAGGCGCTTCCTGGCTGGTCGGTGCGCCCCAACACTACGGGGACCGGTGCGGTGGGACTCTACCTGGACGGTCCCGATCTGCCCCTGGCCGGCGTGAACGCCGAGGGTGAGCCGGTCGTTCGGCACCTGTGCGGTACGATTCAGACCGCCGACCGCGGCCTGCCGCAGGAGCTCGGGCAGGTGCGCTACCAGTACATCCTGGGCGTGAGCGTAGCGGAGCACGAGAGCGAGTACCCCGAACTGGCCGACCTGGCGAGCGTGGGGGAACCGAGCTGGGTTCCTGCGCTGAGGGCCCTGGAGGCGCTAGTGGAGTCCGAGGGTCGCGAGGCGCTGTTCATCAGCCGCGGCGGGTACGTGCCCGGCCGCCGCGCCCTGGGTAAGCGCCGTGTGGCGCTGCGGCGCGAGTTCTTCCCCGGTAAGCCCTGGCTGGGTTTGGGCACGATTGACTGGTGCGCAGGCGTGCGCTCGACCCCGGTGTATGCCGAGGATCTGGTGGCTCTGGTTGCCGCGGCGACGCGCCTGGCGAGCGGCTGGGATGCCGCCCTGCGCGCTGTCTCTGCGGACAGTTAAAAGTAGTTAAAACAGAGCGGCGCATCCGACCCGTAAAGGGGTGGATGCGCCGCTTCTGTGTAAGCTCTAACGCTTAGTGGTTTAGCCCAGTGCCTCAGCCAGCTTGAACGAGTCAAGCCGTATCAAGCCGCATGCGATATTGCCTTATCGATAGCATGCAAGGGTGATGCATCCTGCTGCCTCTACGGGGGCGTAGCCGTAGCGTTTGTAGAGCGCAACGGCGTGTTCAGTACCGACGTCGGTAGTGATGAGTCGCTGTCGAATGTCTTCTCGGTCAAAGTCCTCAATGACACGCTTTAGAAGCGCAGAACCAATGCCCTGTCGTTGGGCGTGCGGATGCACTAGGAGGTCCTGAATGTAGGCGATAGATTGTCCGTCCCCGACGGCGCGGACTAGCCCGACGAGCCGTCCCGTTCCGTCCGTGGTTGCCTCTCGTGCGGTGTAGAGATACCGCGACCCCTCCACCATCGGGACGAGACGTTCGGGTGTTTTGGTATAGGCACTCCAGCCCACAGAATCGTAAAGCTCAGTAAGTTCTTCCACGCTGGGAAGGGGGCTGGTGGAGTCCAAAATACAGTACCGCATACAGGCATTGTATAGCGCCAAATCGGGGGAATTTAGAAACTGCTGCCCAACACGTTGCTGGGCTTGAGGACATAAAGGAAGCGGCGCATCCGACCCGTAAAGGGGTGGACGCGCCGCTTCTGTGTAAGCTCTAACGCTTAGTGGGTTTAGCCCAGTGCCTCAGCCAGCTGAATACCCTGTGCCACGCCACCGAGGGTTGCAGCAATACGAATCAGGTCGTTGACCTGCTCCTTGGTTGCGCCCTCTTCACGCAGGGTGTGCTCGTGAGCCTCAACGCAGTGGGAGCAGCCGTTGACTGCGGACACTGCCAGAGCGAACATCTCGAAGTCCAGCTTCTCAATGCCACCGTTCTTGCCGATGATCTGCATACGCAGGTTTGCGCGCTGGTCATCGTATGCACCGTTCAGGAAGCCACGGGTGCGGTAGAAGATGTTGTTCATGCCCATGATGGATGCAGCACCCAGAGCAGCCTCGTAAGCGGTGTCGCTCAGGTGCTCCTTAGCCTCTGCAGCAATCTCAACAACGACAGAGTCAACCTTGGTTGCTGCTGCGGTTGCGAGGATTGCGCCCCAGAGCTGCTGCTCGGACAGGGAGGTGATGCGGGGCAGGGAGGACAGGTTGAGGTTCATGTCCTTCGCGTAGGAAGGCAGAGCCGAACGCAGGTTATCGATGCTCATGGATTACTTCATCTCCTTGAATGCGTCGATGGTCTCTGCACCCTTCTTCCAGTTGCATGCGCACAGCTCGTCGGACTGCAGTGCGTCCAGCTGGCGGAGCACCTCGTCGGTGTTACGGCCGACGGAGTCAGCGGTAATGGAGACCGACTGGATGGTGTTGTGGGGGTCGATGATGAAGGTTGCGCGGTCTGCAACGCCGTCCTTGTTCAGGATGCCCAGTGCGCTAACCAGCTCACGCTTGAGGTCGGATGCCATGACGATGGGCAGGTCCAGGAGCTCTTCGTGGGAGCGGCGCCATGCGTAGTGGGTGTACTCGTTGTCAACGGAAACACCGATCACCTGGGTGTCGCGTGCCTCGAACTCGTCAGCGAGCTTGCCGAATGCAGCAATCTCGGTGGGGCAAACGAAGGTGAAGTCCTTCGGCCAGAAGAAGACGACGCGCCAGGTGTCTTCGTCCAGACCCTCGGAGGAGACGGTGGTGAAGTAGTCTTCGGGCTTGGTTGCTTCGATGTCAGCCAGCTTACCGGGGACAACGCCGGTGAGCTCGTATGCGGGGAACTGGTCGCCGATGGTCAGAACTGCCATAGTGTTCTTCTTTCTGCTTCGTGCCGCGCGGATTCGTTGCGCGGCGCTTATTCTTACTGCCCAGTGGGCGGGCTCGATAACTATTTTATTATGAATAATTCATAATAATCAAGTGATGTTGGATTAAAACCCGAAGGTTTAACTATGATTTGCATCACCGAGTATCCTGGGATGCTCACAAAAGCTTTTCCGGCGTACAAACCTGAGGGTTTAAGCTCGAATCATGACCCCCGAACACAGTAACTTCTCAGAACACAGCGAATATGTAGAGCCCAACCAGCCTGAACTCATTACCGAACGCCTCACCCTGCGCCACCTGCGCGAGGCGGATATCCCCGACATCGTAGAAGCCTGCCGCGACGAAGAAACCCTCCGCTACACCCGCATTCCACTGAACTACACGCGCGCCGACGCCGAGGACTACCTGCTCACCACCGCCCGCCAGATTGCCGCCGGGCAGATCCAGCGCTGGGCGATTGACGCTTCCGGCGTGTTTGCCGGGACCATTGAATTACGCTTGGCTGACGGTACCCCCGAAAGCCCCGGCACTCGCGCCGAACTGGGCTATTACGCCGCCCCGAAGGCGCGCGGAAAGGGCTACATGACCGAGGCGCTGCAAGCCGTCCTCGGCTACGCTTTCGACCCGCTCGGGCTGGGCCTCGAGACTGTTCGCTGGACCGCCCTGGCGGGTAACGAGGCATCCGAACGTGTAGCGGTTAAAGCGGGTTTCACCGGCATCTACGACGATATTGACCCGAACTCCGGCCGCCCCGACGAGAACGGTCACCCGGTGCAGCATCGGGTGCGCCGCGCCGATATGACCCGCGCGCAATTCGCGGCGCTCTGGGCTAACTAAACTGCGCTCTGGACGTAACGTGCACGGGGTTGAGCGGGAGCCCATGAGAAAGCCCCGCAATCTAGCTACCTGATGCCGAAGCCGCGGAACGAGCCGCTCGGCTCCTCCCACTCGACGAGCACCTCATCCACTCGTCCGGCGGTGTCATCACCGCGCAACACATCCACCAGGCGAGCGCAGGAGGTGGCGGTACCCTCCGCAACGACCTTCACGCGCCCGTCGTCGAGGTTCTCGGCGTAGCCGGTCAGGCCCATGGGCTTGGCGGTTCCGGCGCACCACCAGCGGAAGCCCACACCCTGCACTTTGCCGCTGACGAAAGCGACGAGGCGGATTTCGGCGGGTTCTGCCGGGGTACGATCGGTGAAGAAATCAAAGAAACCCATGGGTCCTCCCGGGGTCATCTCATTGGGGGTGGTCTGATGTGGGTGAGCGCCGGTGGTGGCGCCCGGATTAGCTTCTATAGCTTCAGTCTAGAGGGTTCGGAGTGCCTGTCGCCTGGTTGCCGCGCGCACACGCCGTGAAGAGCAGAATAAGGGTAAAGCAACCGAAGCCGCGCCCTGAAAAGGAGTAACATTAGGGACATTCACTTAGCGGCAACGCTGAACACACGGGCATCTACCCGCATACAACCCATCCCCTGGAGGATCATTGAGTTCACGCCCTAAAAAAGCGCCTCTCGTCGGTAACCCGGCGAAGACACCCTACAAGCCCTGGCCTGCTCTCTGGTCCCTGGTTGTTGGCTTCTTCATGATCCTGGTGGATGGCAATATCGTCACCATCGCCCTGCCGCACATGCTGCAGGATTTGGAGGCGTCCCTGTCGGCGGGTATGTGGGTGACGAGCGCCTACCTGCTGGCGTATGCGGTGCCGCTGCTCATTACCGGTCGTATGGGTGACCGCTTCGGTCAGAAGAACCTGTACATGATCGGTATGGGTATTTTTACGCTTGCCTCCCTATGGTGTGGTCTGGCGCCGAATGTTGAGTCGCTGATTACCGCCCGCGTGGTGCAGGGTTTGGGCGCGTCGCTGATGACCCCGCAGACCATGTCTCTGATTACGCTGATGTTCCCGCCGAATGCGCGCGGTGTCGCCATGAGCATTTGGGGTGCGACGGCGGGTATTGCCTCGCTGATCGGCCCGATTCTGGGCGGCGTGCTGGTGGATACCCTCGGCTGGGGCTGGATTTTCTTCATCAACATTCCGGTTGGCCTGGTTGGTTTGTTCCTGGCGTGGCGTAATGTGCCGGTGTTTGAGCAGAAGAAGCACAGCTTCGACTGGTTGGGTGTGGTGCTTTCGGCGGTCGGTCTGTTTTTGCTGGTTTTCGGCATTCAGGAAGGTGCCACCTATGACTGGGGCACCATCACTGACTCGTTTATGGGCACCGGTATTGCGGTGAGCGTGTGGGGTCTGATTATTGCCGGCATTATGGTGTTGGCGCTGTTCGTTGGGTGGCAGGCCATTAACCCGCGTGAGCCGCTGGTTCCGCTGAGCCTGTTCAGTGACCGTAACTTCTCCGTATCGAATGTGGCTATTTCGGCTATGGGCGTGGTTGCTATCAGTATGGCGTTCCCGCTGACCCTGTACCTGCAGCAGGTGGAGGGCCTGGACCCGACCCAGGCTGCGCTGATGACCGCCCCGATGGCGTTGTTCTCGGGTGCGTTGGCGCCGGTGGTGGGTGCGCGTCTGAACCGTAACGACCCGAAGTGGATTGCGGTAATTGGTTTTACGCTGATGGTTGTTGGTTTTGCTCTGCTGCGCCCGACGATGGTTGCGGAAGGCAACCTGTGGCTGATGGTTGGCCCGATGATTATTCTGGGTGCGGCGAATGCCTGCATTTGGGGTCCGCTGTCGGTGTCTGCGACCCGTAACCTGCCGCCGCAGCGTGCCGGTGCCGGTTCGGGCGTGTACAACGAGACCCGCCAGATGGCGTCGGTGCTCGGTTCGGCTGCGATTACGACCATCATGGCTTCTGCAATTACTTCGCACCTGTCTGCGTTGGGTCCTGCCGCTGCAGCGGGCGGTAGCTCTCACGGCGGTGCTGCTGGAGGCGTACTCCCGCAGATTCTGCGTGAACCCTACGCGGCGGCAATGGCTGATTCCATGATGCTTCCGCTGGTTGCTGCGGCAGTGGGCGCGGTCGTGTGCCTGTTCTACGCCTCCATGAAGACCTCCGAGGCGAAGAGCGCCGCACAGAACGCTGAGGCAGAGTCTGAGGCAGAAAACACTAAATAGAGGCTTATCAGAGCGCTTTTACGTCATAAGCGGTGCATAACCTGAGATACGGTGCAAATACCGGGACAAACTAGATGCACTCTGTGTATGATGAAGCGGGTCACCGTCGAACAGAAGGGGAGCCAAGAATGGTTCCCTTGCCTCCACCGGAGGGTTCGGCAGTGACCCGCTGTCTTTTAAATGCCGCGCTCACTCGTGGCACACCGGCTGCACACTGGCGACAGCGACACATATGACCACCGCACCGCGTGGCTTGGCTACCGTTTGATACTTCTACTCACCAGAGATGCACTGTACGCAACGTCAGATGGAGCAATCTAACGCGCGGTCAAGACACGAAGAGAGATCCTATGTCTTTTCTGACCTCAACTCGCGTAGTGCGTACCGCGCTCGCCTCGGCAGCCCTGCTGGTGCTCAGCTCGGTTGCAGCTCCCGCAGCACAGGCGCACAACCCGGACATTGATGGCGACGGCATCCCCAACACCTGGGAGATGAAGGGCTATGACGCCGACGGCGACGGCAAAATCGACGTCGACTTCCCCGCACTGGGCGCCAACCCGCTGAAGAAGGACATCTTCGTGGAGATGGATTACATGCCCGGCCTGCTCGCTAGCGAGGATGAGCTGGACCGTATCACCGAATCCTTCGCCCAGCTTCCCCTGCGCAACCCGAACGGCACCACCGGCATCAACATCCACCTGGAGAAAGAGAGATGGCTAAAATCCCCACCTTGAGTTTGGTATTTTTGCCATTGTATTCCTTGATTTGTTCAAGATCTTGAGCCAAAATCCTCACTTCCTCTTTCTAAAAT
>ERZ1674177.21-NODE-21-length-45472-cov-10.542528_pt1 | contig 45472 bp, 29 predicted proteins | sample MGYA00581287_ERZ1674177 | MGnify/ENA primary metagenome ERZ1674177 (study PRJEB41354, sample SAMEA4873336) | human saliva metagenome | biome: human-associated habitat [ENVO:00009003]; feature: mouth environment [ENVO:08000002]; material: saliva material...
TTCCTTAGCTGCTGGCAGACATACCCCCACGACCTTAATGTAATTTGTAATTTGTAATTTGTAATTTTGAGAACTGATAATACAACCATAAATTGTCCGTATACATAAGGGGGGATACTTGCTCAATAAAAGATAACTCATGATATATCAAAAAGTTAGACTTAAAATAACATTTTTTAAAGTAATAGATTCTTGGAATCACAAAGATTTGTTCGTAACTTTACACGTATATAAAAGAAACTTCTACATAGAAATCTACTTACATCTTCCTTGCTTTTTTATCAGATATTCTTTATCTTTGCATGCACCATTTGACATTGGACAATCTTTATCAAAAATAAATCTATTTCTAAAAAGCATCTTATGAGAAACGGACTACTTTTGTTGTTAATGTTATTATTTTGCTGCAGTAATGTACATGCAAAAGATGACGCAATCCCTGTTCAAGGTAGAGTACTTGACAACATGACAGGGGAAGGAATACCAGGGGCAAAAGTTTACTTGATGACATCAGACAGTGTGGTCATTGATAGTATGATTACCTATCCTGCAGAGGCTGAAGAATATGTGGGATTCTACCGCTTTGAACACTTGACAAAAGTCGGGAATTACATCGTACGTGCAAGTGCTGAGGGGTATGAGGACGGCTATATGCACTGTGTGTTGAGGAGTAAGCGTGAGTTTTTTGTATCTGTAAAGCCTATACGATTGGCAAAGGCGCACGAATTGGCAGAAGTGACCGTAAAGGCTACAAAGGTTAAGATGGTTGTTGCGGGCGATACGATTGTTTATAATGCTGATGCTTTCAACCTTGCAGAGGGGAGCATGCTCGATGCGCTAATTAGCAAGTTGCCAGGCGCACGACTGACCAAAGATGGGCAAATATTCGTCAATGGCAAGTATATTCAAAGCCTTTTAGTCAACGGACGAGAGTTTTTCAGTGGGAATCCTAAGTTGGCACTGGAGAATCTACCTGCCTATACGGTTAATAAAATCAAAGTTTTTAACAAGTCGGGAGCAGCTTCAAAGTTGGCAGGACGTGATATGGGCGACAAGAACTATGTGATGGATGTGAAGCTGAAGAAGGAGTATGCCGTAGGCTATATGGGTAACGTTGAAGCTGGTGCAGGTTCGAACAACAGATATAAGCTACGTGGCTTAGCCATAAAGTTCTCTGACAAAGAACGCATCGGAATATTTGCCAATAGCAACAACCTTAACGACAATCAGCGAGCAGCACTTAATGGTGAGTGGAGCCCACAAGATGTAGGGAGTGGATTGCAGACGACTAAAACGGTGGGTGCTCAATATATGCGCTTTTTAGGAAATGATTTTTCTTGGTTCGATATTAGTAGCCTTTGGAATCATACAAATACTGACAACGAGTCTCACTCATCTAAACAAACATTCTTGTATGGTGGAGATTCATATCAGCATAGCAGGTATAAGTCGTTAGGAAGTTCTGATAATTGGTCAGCGGGCAGCAATTTATGCATCCAAAAAGACGAATATTATACGATTAATAACCTTTCTTTTTCATATACCCATAGTCATGGCTTAAATAATAGTAGTATTGAGACTTCTGATAATCAATCACTACTTAACCGTATGCTATCGGCAAATAGCCTTGAATCGAGGAATGTTGATTTTAATCTTCAAAATAGAAATGGTATCAGCATTATTGCTGATATGATTAGGTGGAACTTTGGAATCAATTATAACCGTAACACGCAAAAGACATTTTCCCTACAGGATTTGACCTATCTACAGCATAGTCTTCCCCGCGATTATCGTAATCAATATATAAACCGCCTTAATCAAAACCTTAAGTTGTCAGCTGGTATCAGTTATAATTGGACTTTTAGAAATATCAGCTTACAACCTGAGTATAATTACGCATATTCTTATATAAAAACGGATAATCCACTCTATCGTCTTGATAAGATTTCTGGACGTGATAGCAGCTTGTTCGATAGATTGCCCTCTGCCACAAACATCTTGGCTACAGTCCTTGATAATGGGAATACTTATCACTTTACTGAGTATCAAAATAGTCATCAATTTAACTTCTGCTATAGAGATTTGCATAGTAAATTCTTGAAGTGTGAGATAAGTGTAAATCTGCCTGTTCGTATAGCTCATGCCAACCTTTATTATCAACGCATGGGACGACACGATGTGTCTCGGCAGAGTATATTCTTTGAACCTAATATATGGTTGAGGGGTAACGCATGGGAGATAAAAGCTAAGATGAATTCTGAATTACCTGACCTCACAACAATGGTTAATTATCGTGACGATAGCAATCCTATGAATATTATATTAGGCAATATGCAGCTTCGTAATATTCATTATTATGACATAGAAGGTGGTAAGACATTTGAGGGGAAGAAACATAATCGCCTTAATATCAATATGGGTTATCATCAGACGGATAATGCTGTGGCTTATAGTCTTGTATTTGATAAACAAACAGGTGTTTCAACCGTTCAGCCCATTAGCGTAAATGGTAATTATCGCATGGATTTAGGAATAGGATATACTCGTCCGCTGGATAAAAAAGAGAAATTAAGTATTGATAATCAAGCATCCTTTAACTATAATCATAACGTTGACATGGCAATGGTACAAGGGGCTACACAAAGTCAACGAAGTATTGTAAATAACTGGAAGATAAGTAACGTCTTGAAACTAAATTATCGTCTCGATGATAACTATGAGTTCACACTTCATGGCGGAGGTACATATTATCTTATCAAGAGTCAGCGTGAGGGATTTAGCAATATTCATGCAGGAGATTATAATATAGGTGTAAATGTGCAGATTGCTTTGCCTTGGAAAATACAATTAACAACTGACCTAACAATGTTTGCTCGCCGTGGTTATCAGCTCTCAGAGATGAATACTACTGACTGGATATGGAATGCACAACTTAGTCGCAGTTTTATAAATAAGAAACTTTTAGTTAAGTTGCAAGGCTTTGACATACTCCGTCAGCTCTCGAATACTCAATACTTAATGAACGCACAAGGAAGAACGGAAACATGGAATAATAGTATTCCACGATATATGATGTTATCCTTGTCATGGCGATTTAATGTAAATCCTAAAAAGAAATAAACGCTTCAAAATAATAGGTCTTGATAACATTTTTTCGTTATAAGCCCTTTGTGGTATCAAAAAATGTTCGTATCTTTACACCTTGAAAAAGTACGAAAACGGCTCAGAAAGGAAATAAAGGCTATTGTGGGCAATTTTAGCCTTATGGGGATGAGCTCGTTAAAGTGATAGAAATTTATAACAGAAAAAATATATAATGGACGAAAATCAGACAATTGATCAGGACAGAATTATGAAGATCAACATCGAGGAGGAGATGAAAAGCTCCTACATCGACTACTCAATGTCGGTGATTGTGGCACGTGCCCTCCCTGATGTTCGTGACGGTTTTAAGCCTGTTCACCGCCGTATCCTCTTCGGTATGCGTGGTATCGGTAACTTTAGCAACCAGCCTTACAAGAAGTGTGCCCGCGTTGTCGGTGAGGTACTTGGTAAGTATCACCCACATGGTGACTCTTCTGTTTACGGTGCGCTTGTGCGTATGGGACAGGACTGGAATATGCGCTACAAGTTGGTTGATGGACAGGGTAACTTTGGTTCTGTCGATGGTGACTCTGCTGCTGCGATGCGTTATACTGAGTGCCGCCTCTCAAAGATGGGTGAGCACGTTATGGACGATATCGAGAAGGATACGGTTGACATGGTCAACAACTTCGACGATACACTGCGCGAACCTGCCGTGATGCCTACAAAGATTCCTAACCTACTTGTAAATGGTGGTAATGGTATCGCTGTGGGTATGGCAACGAATATCCCTACGCATAATCTTGGCGAAGTTATTGATGGATGTTGTGCTTATATTGACAATCCAGAGATTTCTACTGATGGATTAATGGATTTTATCCCAGCTCCAGACTTCCCAACAGGTGCATATATTTATGGTCTTCAAGGTGTTAAGGATGCCTATGAGACTGGTCGTGGCCGTGTCGTAATGCGTGCTAAGGCTGAGATTGAGAGCGATGAGAACCACGATAAGATTGTTGTGACAGAGATTCCTTACGGAGTTAATAAGCAGCAACTTATTGAATATATTGCTGACCTCGTGAAGGAAGGAAAGTTGGAGGGTATCTCTAACGTTAATGACGAAACGGGCCGTCAAGGTATGCGTATCGTTGTTGATGTGAAGCGTGATGCCAATGCAAACGTCATTCTGAATAAGCTTTTCAAGATGACAGCATTGCAGAGTTCTTTCTCTGTAAACTGTATCGCATTGGTAGCGGGTCGTCCACGTCTGTTGAGCCTTCGTGAGTGTATTAAGTACTTTGTTGAACATCGTCACGATGTCACTATCCGTCGTGCTCAGTTTGACCTTAAGAAGGCACAGGAGCGCGCACATATCTTAGAAGCACTGATCAAGGCTTGTGATAATATTGATGAGGTTGTACGTATTATTCGTGCCAGCAAGACACCTTCAGAGGCACAAAGAAACCTTGAGAAACGTTTTGACTTCGATGAGCTTCAATCAAGAGCTATCGTTGATATGCGTTTGTCACAGCTTACGGGTCTGCGTCTTGACCAGTTGCATCAAGAGTTTGAGGAATTGATGCAAACCATCAAGGACTTGCAGGAAATTCTTAATAACCCTGAGCGTTGTAAGGAAGTGATGAAAGAAGAGTTGCAGGAGGTTAAGGAGAAGTATGGCGATGTTCGTCGTACAGAGATTATCCCTGATGAGCATGAGTTTAATGCTGAGGACTTCTATCCTAATGACCCTGTTGTTATTACTATTAGTCACCTTGGTTATATTAAGCGCACTCCGCTTGCAGACTTTAAGGAGCAGGCTCGTGGTGGAGTAGGTTCTAAGGGTGCTCGTACACGTGAGAAGGACTTCACCGAATATATCTATCCAGCAACAATGCACCAGACAATGCTGTTCTTTACTCGTAAGGGACGCTGCTACTGGATGAAGTGTTATGATATCCCTGAGGGCGATAAGAACTCAAAGGGCCGTGCTATTCAGAATATGCTTTCACTTGAGCCGGGTGATTCTGTTAACGCATTCTTGCGTATTCAGGGCTTGGATGATGACGACTTCCTCGATTCTCACTATGTAGTATTTGCTACAAAGCAGGGTATCGTTAAGAAGACTTCTCTCCGTGCTTACTCACGTCCTCGTACCAATGGTGTGATTGCTATTAACATCAATGAGGGAGATGAGGTTGTAGACGTTCGTCTTACAAATGGCCATAACGAACTTATCATCGCTGACCGCAATGGTCGTGCTTGTCGCTTCGATGAGTCAAATATCCGTACTATGGGGCGTGTGTCTACAGGTGTACGTGGTATGCGTCTGGACGAAGATGGTCAGGACGAAGTTGTTGGTATGATTGTTGTTAATGACCCTGTTAACGAGACGGTTATGGTAGTATCTGAGGAGGGTTATGGAAAGCGCTCACAGGTAGAGGACTATCGATTAACTAATCGTGGCGGTAAGGGTGTTAAGACGCTGAATATCACGGATAAGACTGGTAAACTTGTTGCTATCAAGAACGTTACGGATGATAACGACTTGATGATTATCAACAAGAGCGGTATTGTTATCCGTATGTCAGTTGCCGAATGCCGTGTAATGGGTCGAGCAACACAAGGTGTGCGCCTAATAAACCTCGCTAAGAAGAATGATGTTATCGCATCTGTATGTAAGGTGATGAGCTCTGAGATGGAATCACAGGTTGAGGATGATAGTCGTGAAGACCTCCCAAACACTGATGAGGATATCAAGGGAGAGGCATCATCCGCAGCAGATAAAACAGAGGTGACACCTGTTGATTTTGAGTAAACAAGTGGACAAGTGGACGAGTGGACGAGTGAACAAGTTGACGAGTTGACAAGTTGCTTGTTTCAAAGTTCATAGAAACAACGGTAATCATAATTATGAATTTTGAATTCTGAATTAAGAATTAACATAGAATTCTGAATTAACATAGAATTATAAACCTTTTAATAAAGATCACTAATATGAAGAAGTTAATGTTCGCAGCATTGATGTTACTCAGTACATCTGCTGCATTCGCTGGTGACAGCGAGCCACTGAAGGCAATCCTTAAGGCACAGAGCTACGCAGAGGCTGCTGAGCTCATTAAGGCTAACCTCGGACAGCTTACAGACAATGCTGAGAAGGCAAAGGCTTATGACAAGCTCTATCAACTTGCTATGAAAAAGGTAAGTGCAGAGCAGGGTGTTCAGCTTGAGAACCAGACTAACCAGCAAATGGGTAAGGAAGGTAACAAAGCTGTTGATGAGAAAGGTCTCTACGAGGCTGTAGGTCAGGCTTTCGATGCTGCTGAGGAAATTGTTAAGTATGACAATATGCCTAACGCAAAGGGTAAGGTTAAGCCTAAGTATACAGGTATTGCTGATGAGCTCTATCCACTCCGTGGTCAGCTTATTAATGGTGGTATCTTCTATCAGGGTGCTAAGGATGATGCAAATGCTTATAAGTATCTTGCTCGTTACGTAGACTCTGCTGATGAGCCAATGTTCTCAAAGTTTGATAAGTCTAAGGATGAAAACTTGAATGAGATTGCTTACTTCGCAACTTATTATGCTTATCAGAATAAGGACTACAAAAAGGCTGAGAAATATGCTGAATACGCTGTAAAGAGTAAGGACCGTGGTAAGGATGCAAAGCAGTTGCAGTTGGCTATTATGGGTGCACAGCTTAATAGTCGCCAAGACTCTGTAGCTTATGCAGATAAGCTCGCTGGTATCTATGCTCAAGATCCTGATAATGATGCCGTATTGACAACTTTGACATCTATCTATAGCTCACTTGGTATGCAGAACAAGGCAGAGGAAATCGTAAACGCTGCCCTTGCAAAGAACCCTAACAGCTATGGTGCGTTGGTAATGCTTGGTCAGTTCGCAAGCCAGAAGAAGGAATATGAGAAGGCTGCTGATTACCTTTCTAAGGCATTGGCATTGGCAAAGGATGATAATGCAAAGATTGCTATCAATGCATCTATTGGTCAGTGCTGGTTCTATAAGGCACAGGACCGTGTAGCATCTGTGAAGGGTGTATTGTCACCAGCTGCACGTGCTCAGTTCAACGATGTTTACAATAAGGCAATTTCATACCTTGAGACAGCTAAGAATCTCGATGTTATGAAAGAGCATAAGAGTTCATGGGCTTACCCACTTTACGGTTGCTACTATTTCGTAAAGGGTGCACAAGCTCCTGAGACATTGGAAGCTGCAGCTATTGCTGGCGTTCAGCAGTAAATAGTTTTTAATATTCCCCTCTTATATGAATTATTAGGTTAAATCATATAAGAGGGGATTTTGTGTTACTAAAATATAGCCGATGAAAAGAGTACTAATACTGATTATTTCTATTTTTACAAGTTGGAATATCGCAGAGGCACAAGAAGCATATCAGCAGGCAGAGTCTTTTAATCGCCTCGCAAAAGAAGCTTTCACCCGTGTAGAGAAACTTTCGAATAGGGATTCTGTAGCCATTTTCAATGCTGTTGTTGATGGTGTGGAATATTCATTGAAAAGTGATGAATTTGACAGAATGCCTAATCGAAAGGGGAAAGTTAACCCAAGATTTGAGGAGGAGAACAAGAATCGTCTTGCAGTTCTGCATCCAATGTTGATAGATGCTGGTAAGTATTTTACCAAAGGAAGTTATACGAGAAATGAAGGACTTGATGCCTTACAATTATATCTAAAAGCTCGTAAATCTCCATTGGTAAAGGATAATATCGATGAGTCAGGTGTTGCTGCTTATTATATTGCTTATTATTATTTAAAAGCTCACGACTTAGAGAAAGCTGATGAATATGCTGATATTGCTATGCAATACGATGAAACGGCACAAGCAGCTGCAGAAATTAAAGCTCAGTGTATGCACAGTAAGATGGTGACAGAGGAAGACTCTTTGCGTTATCTTTCTGTAATACAACGACTTTATCGTACTGACCCTACTAATGAGACTTATTTCTCATGGATTATGAAGTTCTATCAGAATCCTACACGTAAGTTTAATATTGAAGACTTTATTGATAGAATTCTTGAAGAGAATACAAATTCAGCAGTGCCATGGATTCTTAAAGGTGAAATTGCCATGCATGCTGAACGTTGGGAAGAAGCAATAGACGCTTACAAACAAGCGGATGAAATAGACCCAAGTAGTATTCCTGTTGCCTACAATATCGGTGTATGTCTGAATACTGTTGGATTGGCTGCACGTGAGGCTGTTACTGAACGAAGAAAGAAAAAGGAAGACGTATCAGATAATGAGTATATGAAATATTTTGCAGAAGCACGTACTTATCTTGAACGTGTGAGAGCAAAAGACCCTCGTAGGAATAGAGTAGACTGGGTAGGTCCTCTCTATTTAGATTATACTATCTTGAATGATAAAATAAAGGCTGAAGAACTTGAACCTCTTGTAACAAATTTTAAAAAGTGAAATTTATAAAGTTATTTTTGATATATATCTGCTTGCTCTTTTCCCTTACAGGTATGGCACAGAAGAAACAATTACAGGCAGTACGTGACCAGATAAAGTCGGGAAAAGAACTCACAAAAGCAGAAAACACACTTCGTGGATTATTGGTTGATTCGGCTTCTAAGAAGAATAATAAAATATGGCTTCTTCTCTGTGACGCATTGACAAAACAATATGAGCAGGGAAATGAAAAATTATATTTGAAACAAAAGTATGACACTGCAGCCCTTTTTACTGTAACAAGGAAGCTATATGATGTAATGTCACGCTTTGACTCTCTTGATGCTCAACCGGATGCTAAAGGAAGGGTACGTGCAAAATATAGAGCTAAACATGCAGAGTTCCTAAACTCTATTCGTCCGAATCTCTTCAATGGAGGTTCATATTTTATCCATAAGAAAGATTATAATACGGCCTTTGATTATTATAGCGATTACTTGCTGTCAGCAAATTATCCTCTGTTTGAAGGTTATGACTATATGCAGAAAGATGCTCTTATTCCACATGCTGCTTATTGGGCTATGTTCTGTGGCTATAAGCTTAGTGATGCTGATAAGATTATGCAGTTTAAAGAGCAGGCAGAACGTGATACCTCTATGCTAAACTTTGTTAGGCAGTATGAGGCTGAAGCATATTTGATAAAAAAGGATACTGCCATGTATGTAAAGTCTCTACAAGCAGGTTTCGAACAATATCCTAATTTTGCCTTCTTCTTCCCACGATTAGTTGAATATTATGCTAAGATTGGAGAACATCAAAAAGCATTAGAAATTACGGAGCGTGCTTTGAAAGCTGACTCCACAAGTCTTTTGTTTCGTTTTGCTAAAAGTACAGCATTGCTGAACCTTGGTAGATACAATGAATGTATTGAGATTTGTAAGCAGCTGATAAAAGATAAAGACACTTATGCTGATGCTTATTATAATATAGGACTTGCCTATTTTAATCAAGCGATAGAATTAAATAAAGATAGGCAGAAGTATCGTGCTAACAAGGAAAAGATCATAACATTATATCAGCGTTCTAAACCCTACATGGAGAAATACAGAGAGCTTGCTCCTACCGCTAAGAGTAAATGGTTAGCACCTTTGTATACTATTTATCTTAATTTGAATATGGGTAAGGAATTCGATGAAATTGATAAGTTGAGAAAGGAAAGATAAAGATGAATAATAATATTCTTAATAAACTTGGCATCACACTCAATGCAATGCAGGAGGCTACGGCTGATGCAGTATTGCATACGGGTAAAGATGTTGTAGTGATGTCACCGACAGGTTCAGGTAAGACTTATGCTTACCTCCTACCATTAATTCAGCGCTTAGATGCTTCGTCAGATGCACTGCAGGCTGTAGTCTTGGTACCTGGACGTGAATTGGCATTGCAATCAGCTAATGTTCTTAAGGATATGGGTAGCGGCTTACGCTCTATGCCTTTATATGGTGGACGTCCAACAATGGAAGAGCATCGTGTATTGAGAGATGTAAAACCTCAGATAGTCTTTGCAACTCCAGGACGTTTAAACGATCATCTTGATAAAGCTAATATTAATGCAGAAACGATAAAGTGGCTTGTCATTGATGAGTTTGACAAGTGTCTTGAATTTGGTTTTCAAGACGAAATGATGAGTATTCTCTGTAAGTTACCAAATATAGAAAGACGAATCCTACTTTCAGCAACAGAGTCTGAAACTATTCCTAATTTTGTATCAATGGGTAGGACCGTTCATTTGGATTATCGTACAGAAGATGAGAATATTCCTGATCGTATACGTCTCTACACAGTTACAAGTCCCGAAAAGGATAAACTTGAGGTATTGAAGAAACTTCTCCTTTCTTTAGGTGACAAAAGTAGTATTGTATTCTTGAATTATCGTGACTCCGTAGAACGCACAGCTTTATTCTTAAAAGAGAATGGTTTTACCGTTAGTTGGTTCCATGGTAGTTTAGAGCAGCGTGAACGTGAAGCTGCCCTTTATCGTTTCTCTAATGGCTCTGCACCAATACTTGTTAGTACAGACTTAGCTTCACGTGGGTTGGATATTCCTGATGTTGACAATATTATTCATTATCATTTCCCAGAAACAGAAGATAGCTATGTGCATAGAGTAGGGCGTACAGCACGTTGGGACAAGGAAGGAAGAACCTTCTTCATTCTTGGTCCAGAAGAACATTTGCCAGAGTATGTTACCAATGAGCATGAAGAATATAAGATACCAGAGACTTTACTAAAACCAGCTCAGCCTCGTATGGCAACAATATATATAGGTAAAGGAAAGAAAGATAAAATCTCAAAAATAGATATTGTTGGCTTTCTTTGTAAGAAAGGTGGATTAAAGTCTTCTGAGATTGGAAAGATTGATGTGAAAGATCGTTTTACTTATGTAGCAGTTTCACGCACAAAGATTAAAGAAATAATTTCATTGACTAAAGGTGAAAAAATAAAGGGTATTCGTACCGTTGTGGAAGAGGTAAGGTGACACATTATACAATGTGTCACCTTTTTCTTTAACATCCCTCTCCACGTGTATAAAACACATACTATCTTGCAAATAAAAAAAATGATGTTTTATTTGGAAGTATAAAAATAAAAGCGTATCTTCGCATCGTAGACCATAAAACCTATTACAATATTTAATACTGATAATAACTACAAAACATAAGTCAAACTTAAACTAAACAATCGAGATGAAAAAGTACAATTTTGGTGCAGGTCCATGTATCCTTCCACGTGAAGTAATCGAAAAGACGGCAAATGCCATTTTAGATTTTAATGGAATTGGTCTCTCAATTGCAGAAATCAGCCATCGTTCAAAGGATTTCCAGCCAGTAATGGACGAAGCTATGGCTTTAGTAAAGGAAGTGTTAAATGTCCCAGAGGGCTATTCAGTGCTTTTCTTGGGTGGTGGTGCATCACTTGAGTTCTGCATGATCCCTTTCAACTTCTTGGTAAAGAAGGCTGGTTATTTGAATACTGGTGTTTGGGCAAAGAAGGCCATGAAGGAAGCTAAGTTGTTTGGAGATGTTGTTGAAGTTGCTTCATCTGCAGATGAAAACTATACATATCTTCCAAAGAACTTCGATGTTCCTACAGACTTGGATTATTTGCACATCACAACCAATAACACAATTTATGGTACTGAGTATCACAAAGATTTAGATGTACCAGTTCGTTTGATTGGTGATATGTCTTCAGATATCTTTAGCCGTCCAGTTGATGTATCTAAGTACGACTGCATCTATGGTGGTGCACAGAAGAATCTTTCTATGGCGGGTGTGACATTCATCATTATTAAGGATGAAGTTCTTGGTCGTGTACAACGTGAAATCCCAACAATGTTGGATTATCGTACACATATCAAGAAGGGTTCTATGTTCAATACTCCTCCTGTAGTGCCTATCTATACAGCTTTAGAGAACCTTCGTTGGATTAAAGCAAATGGTGGTGTAGAAGCAATGGAGAAACTTGCTAAGGAGCGTGCTGATATTGTTTACGGTGAAATCGATCGCAATAAGTTGTTCCGTGGTACAGTTAAGTGTGAGGAAGATCGCTCTTACATGAACATCTGCTTCGTTCTCAACGATGAGTATGCAGAATTGCAAGATGAGTTCTTTAAGTTCGCTACTGAAAGAGGAATGGTTGGTATCAAGGGACACCGCGATGTTGGTGGCTTCCGTGCAAGCTGCTACAATGCAATGACAGTTGAAGGCTGCAAGGCCCTTGTTGAAACAATGAAGGAGTTTGAAGCTAAACACTAAATATATAAAGATTAGACTTAGCAGTGGTGTACATGCCACCTGCTGAGTCTAAACGATAACTTTACTATATCTAACCCAAACATTAAGGCTATGAAAGTTTTAATTGCAACTGAAAAACCATTTGCACCATCTGCAGTGCAAGGTATTACAACAGAACTTAAGAATGCAGGACATGAGGTTGTTCTGCTTGAAAAATATACAGAGAAAGCTGAATTGCTTGAAGCAGTAAAAGATGCTGATGCAATGATTGTACGCTCTGATAAAGTTACACCAGAAGTACTTGACGCAGCTAAACAGTTGAAGATAGTTGTTCGTGCAGGTGCCGGTTATGACTCTATTGATACAGCCTATGCAAAGGAGAAGAATGTTGTTGTAGAAAATACTCCTGGACAGAACTCTAATGCTGTTGCTGAACTTGTATTTGGTTTGTTGGTATATGCTGTACGTAGTTTCTATAATGGCAAGGCTGGTACCGAATTGATGGGCAAGAAAATTGGTATTCTTGCTTTCGGTAATGTTGGTCGTAATGTAGCTCGTATCGCCAAAGGCTTTGGTATGGAAGTGTACGCATACGATGCATTCTGCCCAGCAGAGGCTATTGAAGCAGCGGGTGTTCATGCTTGTAAGACACAAGATGAATTATTCCAGACTTGTGACGTTTTGTCACTCCATATCCCTGCAACTCCACAGACCGTTAAGAGTATTGATTATCGTTTAGTCAATCTTCTCCCAAAGAAGGGTATTCTCGTTAATACAGCCCGCAAGGAAGTTATTAATGAGGAGGAACTTCTGAAGTTGATGGCTGAGCGTGAAGACTTGAAGTTTGTGACTGATATTATGCCTGATGCTGATGCTGAATTCAAGAAATTTGAAGGACGTTACTTCTCTACTCCAAAGAAGATGGGTGCACAGACAGCTGAAGCTAATAATAATGCTGGTATTGCTGCAGCAAAGCAGATTAATGCTTTCTTTGCTACAGGTGATACTAAATTCCAAGTAAATAAATAACTTTCTAATACATAAGGGTTGATTGTCTTAATCTACTAAGTGAGGTTGTGACTTTCAATCCTTTTATTTTTATTTAAAAACTAACACTATGGCAGTAATAAAACCTTTTAAAGGTATCCGCCCTCCAAAGGACTTGGTTGAGTCTGTTGCAAGTCGTCCATACGATGTTTTGGATTCTGAAGAAGCTCGTGCAGAAGCTGGTGACAACGAGAAGAGTTTATATCATATCATCAAACCAGAAATCAACTTTGAAGTTGGCACAAGTGAATATGATCCAAGAGCTTATAATAGTGCTGTTGAACAATTCCAGAAGTTCCAAGATGAAGGTTGGTTAGTCCAAGACGATAAGGAGCATTACTATATCTATGCACAAACTATGAATGGCAAGACTCAATATGGTCTTGTTGTTGGAGCATATGTTGATGATTATCTGACTGGTAATATTAAGAAGCATGAGCTAACACGTAGAGATAAGGAAGAAGACCGCATGAAACATGTTCGCATTTGTAATGCTAATGTTGAACCAGTGTTCTTTGCTTATCCTGATAATCAAGTACTTGATACCTTGTTAGCACGATATGCTGCAACAAAACCAGAATATGACTTTGTAGCACCTGATGATGGTTTCAGACATCAGTTCTGGGTTATTACAGATGAAGCTGACATCAAGACTATAACCGAAGAGTTTAAGAAGATGCCAAGTCTTTATATTGCTGATGGACACCATCGTTCTGCTGCAGCTGCTTTAGTAGGTGCTGAGAAAGCTAAGAACAACAAAAATCATAAGGGTGACGAGGAGTATAACTACTTTATGGCAGTATGCTTCCAGGCAAGTCAATTAACGATTCTTGACTATAATCGTGTTATCAAGGATTTAAATGGCATGGAAGTTGCTGAGTTCTTAAAAGCTTTGGAGAAGAACTTTACAGTTGAGCTGAAAGGACAAGATGAATATCGCCCAACAAAGTTGCATGAATTCTCTATGTACCTTGACGGGAACTGGTATAGCTTGGTTGCTAAACTTGGTACATACGATGATAATGACCCTATTGGTGTTCTTGATGTTGACATCTCAAGTCGACTGATTTTGGACGAACTAATGGGTATTAAAGACCTCCGTTCAGACAAACGTATTGATTTCGTTGGTGGTCTGCGTGGTCTTGGAGAACTGAAGCGTCGTGTTGATAGTGGTGAAATGCGTTGGGCATTGGCACTCTATCCTGTATCAATGCAGCAGATTATGGATATTGCTGATAGTGGAAAGATTATGCCACCTAAGGCTACATGGTTTGAACCAAAACTTCGTTCTGGTCTTGTCATCCATAAGCTGGATTGATACAAGATTAACATTTAATGAATGTATAGCGATAAATATAAGACAATAAAAGAGAAAGCGATTAGCGAGGGATATTACTCTGAAAAGCGGAGTAAGTTCCTCGCTTTTGCGCATCATGTTGATTCTGTCGAAGAGGCGTTAGAGATAGTAAAAGAATATCGAAAGAAGTATTATGATGCTCGCCATTGCTGCTATGCTTATAGAGTAGGTTTTGATGGTACTGAATTCCGAGCAAATGATGATGGTGAACCGTCTTCAACAGCAGGTAAGCCTATTCTTGGACAGATTGACAGTTATGGATTAACAAATACACTCATTTGTGTTATTCGGTATTATGGAGGTATAAACCTCGGTACTGGTGGTTTGATTGTTGCCTACCGTGAGGCTGCAGCAGATGCATTATCAAATAGCGAGATAGAAGAAAAATTCATTGAAGAGGAAGTGAAATATACATTTACTTATCCTATGATGAATGATGTTATGCGAATCATTAAGGAAATGAATCCTCGCATTGTTAATCAAGTATTTGACAATACTTGCGAAGTTGTTCTTTCTATCAGAAAAGGGCAGGCAGAAGAACTACGCACTCGACTGAAGAAATTATCTTTTGAATAAGTTTTTGGAGATTATTTGGCTAATTAGGTATATTAGGCTAATTGGGCTAATAAAAATAATCGAATAAAAAGTATTTTATTAACTTATTATTGTAAACTATTTTGCACTCTTTAAAATCAAAACATGTCCTTTTAGCTTCTAAAAGATGCCTAATTGGCTTGTAAAAGGTGCCCTATTGAGATCTTACTAACGCCCTTTTGAAGTCTAATTAAGCACCTTTTAAAACACATCTTTATAACCAGCTGATTTACTGTTTGTTGTAGACTTTCTTTTTGGTAGCATTTTTATCATTACTTATATGTGTTTATTATAGTTTTTTGTAAATATAATATCATCCCTTTTCTGTATTTTCGGGGTATAATAATGAATCGGTTTTTAGTATAGGAAGATATAGGGAAAAAAACTAATTAACAATATTGGCTATTTGTTAGTTTTATATCTAATTTCCGTTTTTCTATTAAAGCAATACGAAAGGCGATTAGACAATAATCAGGAGAACCTTATTCTATCCCATTCTATTTTTGCTTTTTTACCTTTTTAAACTCTTCTATTCCATTTTTTTTGTGTTACTTTGCAGGTAATTATATGAGTTTACTAACGTATTAATCCTACTTATTAAGGATATTTTCTCGAGAAAGTTGTTAATGACTAACATTTTAAATATGAATAGGAGCTTGAAATGGCTGGTTGCAATTGTAGCAACACCTGTCATTCTGTTTCTTATCCTCGTAGCTTTACTATATTGTCCACCCGTTCAAAATTGGGCTGTAAAGCATGTGGCGGCCTATGTTTCAGACAAGACTGGAATGGAGGTAAGCATCGATAGGGTCAATCTATCTTTTCCATTAGACCTTCAGTTAGATGGTCTGAAGATGCTTCGCCCGAATGATTCTATCCCAAATAAGAAAGATACGGTGGCAGATGTACATCGCTTGGTGGCTAATGTAGACCTATTGCCATTGCTTAAAAGTAGGGTAGAAGTAAACGAATTAACATTTACAAAACTCAAAGCAAATACCGTCAACTTTATTGGTGACCTGCGTATTCGTGGTGATTTGCAACGCTTGCATATTGTTAGCCACGCGGTTAACCTTATTGGTGATTCTGTACGTGTTAACAAAGCAGATATAGAAGGGGGATGGGTAGATATTGCTTTGGGAGATACTGTACCCGAAGATCCAAACAAACAGAAACCACTTTGGCGTATCAATATAGATAAACTTAATCTTACAAAAACGGATTTTCGCCTCCATATGCCTGGAGACACAATGAGTGTTCGTGCTAACTTCAAGAAAGCAGCAGCTAATGGAGCAGAACTTCTATTACATGACAACATTTACAAGGTTGCAAACGTAGATTGGCAAGGCGGTGATTTTAGTTATGATCAAAACTATGTACGCCATGCAAAGACAGGTTTTGATGCAGCACATATAGCTATGCAAGACGTTAATTTAGGTATAGATTCCTTCCTATATGCTGCTCCAAAGATTCGATTACGTGTTCGTACAGCTAATATGAAGGAAAAGAGTGGACTGATAGTAAAGGATTTCCGTGGTCCTTTTTCCATGGATTCTACAAGTATCAATCTACCTGATTTATATTTCCGATTACCTAACACTGAGCTTTCTGGACGGTTTACGATGGACATGAATGCCTTTGCAGATAAGAATCCAGGGCAGATATCCACTCAGTTAGATGGTTTTCTACGTCTGGAAGATTTGCACCCATTCCTAACCTCCATACCAAAGAATATTTATCAGGCAATTCCTAATCAAAGTATCATCATAAAAGGTCAATTAGATGGGAATCTTCGTTCTGCAGCTTTTAAACAGCTTCGCTTAGCTATGCCAGGCTATTTTGACCTTACAGGAACAGGATGGATAGCTGATATGATGTCTGGAGTTAGTCATCTTCGCAGTGACTTAAAACTCAAAGGAACAGCAAGTAATCTTGGTTTTGTTTCTAAATTATTGCCACGTGATGTCAGGAAGACAATAGCTTTCCCACATGGAGTAGGTATAAATGGTGATATTCATGTGCGTAAAACGCTGTACACAGGTAATATACAGTTGACACAAGGTGGTGGACGTATTCGATTAAATGGTGCTTATAATACAGCAACAGAACTATATCGTCTTACAGCAGATGCAACTTCATTCCCTGTTCATCGTTTCTTACCCAATATGGGCTTATCAGCTTTCTCTGGAACAATAAAGATGCAAGGACGAGGCACAGACTTCTTAAATCCAAAATCATCAACCAATCTCAGCCTTCGTATTCGTAGTTTCAAATATGGTAACTACGTATTGGATGGCTTGAATGGAGATATTTCAAAACATGGAGAGCAACTTTCGGCTCATGTAAAGAGTACGAATCAAATGATAGGTGGTGATTTCACTTATAAAGGCAGAGTTAATACAAAACTTGTGGATGGTCATCTACGGGGTTGGTTACGTCGTGTTGACTTGCACGCCATGGGCGTAATGAATCAAAGATATGTAGTTTCTACATGGGCTGATGTTGATGTACGCTCTGATATGAAGAACAATCATCATGTCAGTGGTCCACTTCGTTCGTTCCGCCTTCTGCAAGAGGGACGAAAGAAAAGCAGACTTTTAGCAGCAGGAAACTTTGATGTTCGAGCTGATGTACGCCCTGGTAGCCTTGACACTCACATAAAAGGAAATCTATCAGAAGCTGATTTGCAGGCTTTTGGATTTATAGATAAGCATTATATAACATCTGCTAATACAGACATTACGCTTCGTTCAGATATGAAGAAGTACTATGCTGTAAGTGGAAATGTGGGTAATTTATTACTAAGCGAACAACGTAAGGGAGAGCGTTTACCATTAGTTGAAGGTAATTTCAATCTTGATGCAACCATGCGTGGTGATCAAATTGAAGGTTCAATAAATGGTGTTTTCCCACGTGTAGACCTTTACCAATTAGGAATTGTAGACAAAGCGATGACAAGTAGTTTCTCTACTAATACCTCGTTTGCAATGTCTGGCAAAGATAATTTGAATGTTCGTGGTTTGATTGGCAATCTTCGTGTTACCGAAAAAGACCGTACCTATACTCCAGGTGATGTGAATGTCGACCTTATGAGTCGTCGTGATACAGTGTATGCAGTTCTGAATGGTGGAGACTTCCATCTCAGTACAGCTTTTAATAGTAGTGTCAACCAATTGGCAGAAAGTGGAAAGCGAATCTATAAGACTGTACGTGAGCAATTGACTAATCGTCGTATAGATCAGTCTGCTATACTCCGTCAGTTACCAACAGGACACTTTACGCTCCGCAGTGGACGTGATAACTTATTCTCTAACTTGTTAGCACGAGATGGTTATGCCTTTAGTCAGGCAGATATTAACCTGACATCATCACCAACAAAGGGACTCGATGGAAGAATTAGTATTGATTCTTTGGTATATAATGATATTCTTCTCGACAGTATTAGGGCTGACCTTAACAGTATTGATGGACAGTTGAACTATACGCTATCTGTAATAAATAGTCCTAATAATACATATCCTTATCATGGATCTTTGCAGGGTGCGCTCTACGAACATGGTTTGAAGACACATGCAACCATCCTTGATAATAAGGGTAAGACTGGTTTCGACTTAGCGATGAAGGCTGCTATGAAGGGTAGGGGAATAGAACTTTCAATTACTTCTCCTCAATCTATCTTAGGTTATAAGTCATTTGCTGTCAATGATTCCAACTATATCTACATTGGACGTGACCGCCGTCTATCTGCCAATCTTCGTCTGGAAGCAGCTGACGGAACTGGTATGCTCGTATCAACAGAAGATAATGATCCTACTTCATTACAAAATGTTACACTCTCAATGAACCACTTTGAGTTAGGCAGTTTGTTTGAAATCTTACCATTTGCACCGAAGTTGTCGGGTATGTTGGACGGTGACTATCACCTTGTTCAGACTGAAAAGGAACTCACGATATCAAGCGATATGACTATTAAGAAGCTTGTTTATGAGAATAGTCCTATGGGAGATGTGGGCACACAGTTTGTTTATATGCCTAAGGGAGATGGTACTCACTATGTTGATGGTATAATAACACAAAACGGAAAGGAAGTCGGTTCACTTTCGGGTACCTATAATAATGAGGGGGCTGGAGAACTTGATGCAACCTTAGAGATGAATCGTTTCCCACTAAATTACGTCAATGGCTTCGTTCCTGACCAAATTGTAGGACTCGATGGAGTAGGAGAAGGAACCTTAACAGTAAAGGGTCCACTTAAGAACTTGGACTTCAATGGTGAGATTTATCTTGATTCAACTTATTTGGTGAGTGTACCTTACGGCATAAGGATGCGCTTTGCGGATGATCCTGTTCAAATACACAATAGCCATATTCAGTTTGAGAACTTCGAACTTTTTGCAAGTAATGGTTCACCACTCGACATATCGGGCTACTTAGACTTCTCTAATCTTGATAAGATGCAACTTGATGCACAACTGAGGGCTAAGGACTTCCAAATCATTAATGCAAAGAAGAATCCTCGTTCAGAAGTTTATGGAAAGGCTTTCGTTGACTTTACAGGACGAATAAACGGTCTTTTAAACAACTTACAGTTAGTTGGAAATCTTGATGTCTTAGGTAGTACAGATGTCACATACGTAGTACGCGATGGTACATTATCTACTGATGACGATTTGAAAGACCTCGTTCAGTTCATCAACTTCAATGACTCTACGGTTAATGTTGTCAAACGTCCAGATATTACAGGCTTTACAATGGGGCTTAATGTAGATATTGATGAGCAGGCACATGTATTATGTGCGTTGAATGCTGATCAGTCTAATTATGTCGATTTTGTAGGTGGGGGCAATCTACTTCTTAACTATGACCCAACCAATGGTGTGCAGGTTCGAGGTAGATATACGTTGAGTGATGGTAAGATGAAATACTCTCTGCCAGTTATTCCACTTCGTACTTTCAATATTAAAGACGGAAGTTATCTTGAATTTACGGGTGATCCGATGAAACCAACACTGAAAATTACCGCAACGGAAGAAGTCAGAACAAGTGTTTCGAGTGGTTCGGGTGAAGGTAGGATTGTAGATTTTGAGTGTGGTGTAAGCCTTACCAAGCAGTTCCCTAAACCTGGTGTGGAATTTATTATAACTGCTCCAGACGACCAAGAGATGCAGAATATCCTTAATACGAAGAGTGTTGAGGAACGCTCAAAGCTTGCCGTTACAATGTTAGCATCAGGTATGTACTTCGATGGTGATAACTCAGCAAGTGCTAATACTGCCATGAGTGGTGCATTAGCGGGCTTCCTACAGACACAAGTCAACTCTATTACGGGTAAAGCCCTTAACTCTATGGGACTCGACTTGACTGCCAATATGGAAAGTGCTGCCGATGTGAATGGTAACTTACACACCGACTATACCTTCAAGTTCTCAAAACGTCTGTGGAATAATCGCCTACGTATCATTATGGGTGGACGAGTTTCAACAGGTTCACAGTTCTCTGAAGATAATGGTGCTTACTTCGATAACTTCTCGCTTGAATATCGTCTAAACCAAAAAGAAACCAAATATTTGAAACTCTACTATGAGCGTGAAGCATACGATTGGTTAGAAGGTAACTTGAGTGAGTTTGGTGCTGGCTTCATGTGGCGTCGTAAGTTACGTCATTTCAAGGATATCTTCCGCTCTAAAGAAGATAATCCAGTAGTAGCACCACAGACTGAGAAGCCTAAACGAGATACATTAATAAACTTTGTAAATGACAAAAAGAAATAAATATATTAGAACAACAGGTGGAAAAGGAGTCATAGAACTATTTGCTTTTATGGCATTCTTATTCATACTTGCTGCCTGTAGTACGACTTCAGCAATCCCTGATGGTGAACACCTATATACAGGTATGGAGCCGACAAAATACAGTAATTACAAAGAAAATCAACACTTCAATGATGTGAAAGAAGAGTTGGATCTTGTGTTAGCAACTAAGCCTAATGCCGCTTGGTTGGGTAGCCCCAGTGTGCGTTCTCCTTTCCCTATCGGGTTATGGATATGGAATGCTTTCTCACAAGATACAACCGGACTCAGTCGTTGGTTAGTACGTGCATTTGGCTCTTCACCGGTATTAATGAGTTCAACAACACCTGATTTGCGCGTAACGGTTGGTGAAAATCTCTTACGCAAACGTGGTTATTTCAACGGAAAGATAAGCTATGAAAAGCTTGCACAGAGTAATCCAAAGAAGATGCGACTACAGTATGCTGTTGATATGGGACGTCTGTGGTTGCTCGATAGCGTACAATACACCAACTTTCCACCTTCAGCAGATAGTTTGATAAGAACCAATCTTGATAAAGCAATTATCCGCAAGGGAGATGCTTTTGATGTAGCAACACTTGAACAAGAACGCAAGCGAATAACTGATTTGTTCCGTAATAATGGTTATTATTATTATCAGAATAACGATGCGAGTTATCTTGCTGACACAACGAAGGCTTATGGCTTAGCTGCTGTTCGTCTGCAAATGGCGGATTCAGTAAGTGATAAAGCATTGAGAAAATGGACAATAGGAACCATTAACATTAACCTACAGCGTCAGTTCATAGATTCTCTTACTCAGCACAAGCGTTTCCGTGATGTCATTGTGAATTACAACGGTTCGCACATGCCACTCCGTCTACGCGCCATAGCTAATGATTTAAAGATATGGCCGGGTACTGTGTATAATAACGAACTATTTGAAAAAAGCCAGCAACATCTGAATGGTAGCGGACTATTCTCTGCTACGAACTTTACTTTCACTCCACGTGATAGCACTGATTCATGTAATATCTTAGACATGACTATTAATTGCATCTTTGATAAGCCTTATGACTTCTATATTGAGGCTTATGGAAAGGGTAAGACAAGTGGCAGATATGGTCCAGAGGCTATTATTGGTCTAACAAAACGTAATGCATTCCGTGGTGGTGAGAAACTTAATTTACGCATACATGGTTCTTATGAATGGTCGGCAAGTAGTGATGATGACGGCCGTGATCGTCTTGGACTGAATAATTATGAGTATGGTGCTGAAGCCAGTTTACAGTTTCCTCGCCTTGTTAATCCATTCGTTACACCACCACGAAAGCGTTGGGAACGTGAAGAAAGGAAGACTGCCGAGGCTGCAGAAAAGGGACTTGTATATATCCCTAAGGGACCACGCATCTATTATACAACACCATCAACGACCCTTAAAGCTTCTGTTGATGTGTTGAACCGTTCTAAGTATTTCAAGCGTCATGTTGTGTCAGGCGAGTTAACATACCAGTGGCAACCAAACGAGCGTAATAGCTATTCGTTCTCTCCTTTGACACTGACTTATGAGTATATGCATAACGTGACTGACCGTTATCTTGAATTGATAGATAGTGTTCCTTATCTTGAGGTATCATTGGCAGACCAGTTCATTCCAAAGATGATGTTCCAACATACGTTTATGAGCCCAGCTCGTTATAAGAGTCCGATTAAAATATGGACAACGGTTAGTGAAGCTTCAAACATCTTGTCTGCAGGTTACGCTGCCTTTGGTAGACGTTGGAGCGAAAAAGACAAGAAACTCTTTAAGAATCCATTTGCACAATTTGTGAAGATTGATGCTAATCTTACAAAAGTATGGAGTCTTGGAGAGAAGAGTGGTATTGCAGCCCACGTCAATTTGGGTACGCTATGGGCTTATGGTAATAGTCGTTTTGCACCTTATACAGAACAGTTTTATGTAGGTGGAGCCAATAGCATCCGTGCGTTTAATGCCCGCCAGATTGGTCCAGGACGCTATCGCTCAACACAGCGTCGACGCTCATACGTAGAGCAAACAGGTGATATTAAACTGCAATTCAATCTTGAATATCGTCCTCACCTTATGGGCTCCCTCTATGGTGCCGTTTTCCTCGATGCTGGTAATGTATGGACAATGCACTATGATGATGGTCGACCAGAAGGACATTTCAAGTTTAAGAATATATTAAATGAAATGGCACTCGGTACGGGAGTTGGTTTACGCTATGATATTGGCTATTTCATGATTCGTCTTGATTGGGGACTTGGCTTACACGTACCTTATGAAACTGGCAAGACTGGTTTCTATAACATATCTAAATTTAAGGATGCACAAGCCTTCCACTTAGCGATTGGTTTGCCATTCTAATCTTTTTGATTTTCAACTATTCAGCCCTGCTAATCAGATTAGCAGGGCTGAATAGTTTTAATTAGGTCTTATTATTCCTTAAAATGATAACTATAATATGCTCTAACATCAATTCTTACTTACGTGTTTATGCCAGACACATATGGTGTTGATGCCTAACACATGTAGTGTTAATGGTTAGTACACATATTCATTAATATCAAACACATTGAATATTACCTTTTGGCAGAAAGCAGTTAAGCGTTAGAAAAGTACTTTTAAACGACTGTAAGCAAACAAAAAGACTTTACAAAAATATCAAAGTAGAGAATGTTTTTTAATCAAAAAACACTTCTTTCTTATGCGTTTGTAACTTACAGTAATACAGATAGTTATAAACTTGCATTTTAAAAGGTGCTTAGTAAGGCTTCAAAAGGGCGTTAGTTAGAGGTCAAAAGGGCATCTATTGAAAGCCAATTAGGCATCTTTTAGAAGCTAAAAGAGTATGTATTAGAATTACAACTATGGAAAATATCTGACAAATAGTAAGATGGAAACAAACTTTTATACAAAAAAGCTCCTATGTTAGGAGCTTTTAAAAATGAGTTATCTTGTATATTTAGTTATGTTACTATACAACTCAATACTTGTTATTCTCCTCTCTGGAGGACAGAAGTTTGGAGTGAAGATTATTTCCTCACATAGTTTACAAACGCGTATGCAGGATTATCATCAGTAGCAGGACGTTCCTCACGTGATTCTACAACCCACGTATCATCATTATATTCTGGGAAGAAAACATCTGCTTGTGGAGGAGTAGCAGCTATTTCTGTGAGGTAGAGATGGTCTGCTATAGCAAGCGCCTCTTTATAAAGACTGGCTCCACCAATGATAAATGCCTTTTCTTCTGCCCCAATATGTTTAAGCGCTTCTACAAGTGAAGAATAAACCTCGCAACCAGGAAAGTCTGTTTCCGTTCTACTGAGTACAATGTTTCTACGATTAGGCAGAGCACCTTTTGGTAATGAATGGAAGGTCTTACGCCCCATGATAACAGTATGTCCTGTTGTTAGTTGCTTAAAACGCTTAAGGTCTTCTCTAATGAAATAGACCATATCATTCTGATAACCAATGGCACGATTGGCTGCTACTGCAGCAATGATATTTATTTCCATAATGGTGTTTTTGGACCTCCCCCAACCCCTCCAAAGGAGGGGAGTACTGATTTAGCAATCAATTTGGTGAAGGATTTAAAGTTCTTGACTAATATACTTTACTACAAAGTTAAGAGAATAGCTACTCCCTATTTGCACTCCCCTCCTTTCGGAGGGGTTGGGGGAGGCTTTCTTTTACACTGCAACTACTCCCGAAATGTGTGGCAACGGATCGTAACCAATCAGTTCAAAATCTTCATACTTAAAATCAAAGATATCCTTTACATCAGGATTAATCTTCATCTTTGGCAGTGGACGTGGCTCACGAGTAAGCTGGAGTTTAGCCTGTTCAAGATGGTTTAGATAGAGATGTGTATCACCTGTTGTATGGATAAACTCACCAGCCTCAAGACCTGTTACCTGTGCAATCATTTGCAAAAGGAGAGCGTATGATGCAATGTTAAAAGGGACACCGAGGAAACTATCTGCCGAACGCTGATAGAGTTGGAGCGATAATCTACCATCTGCAACATAGAATTGGAAGAGACAGTGGCAGGGTGGGAGAGCCATATCTTCCACCTCAGCAGGGTTCCATGCTGTGACCAACATACGACGTGAGTCAGGATTATGCTTGATCATATCCACCACATTCTTAATTTGATCGATTGTACCTCCCTTGTAATCAGGCCATGAACGCCACTGATGACCATAGACTGGACCAAGTTCACCATTCTCATCAGCCCACTCATTCCAAATCCTTACACCATGTTCTTGTAGGTAGCGCACATTTGTATCACCACGTAAGAACCAAAGTAATTCATAAATGATACTCTTCAAATGAAGCTTTTTGGTTGTCAACAGCGGAAAACCATCGCGCAAGTCAAAGCGCATCTGATGTCCAAAAATAGATAACGTTCCAGTTCCGGTTCTATCACCTTTCTGTGTTCCTTCTGTGAGGATGCGGTTGAGGAGGTTTAAATATTGTTGCATAATTGTTCGTTTATTTCTAAGATATTATAGGGATATATTGTTTTCTGGATTTTTCTTGTCTGCATTTATATTATAAAAGAACCAAAGGCTCGTCTGGTATATGTGTACTCTTTATGCGCCATTCCTGTGGATAAAGATTGTTCGCACGGTTTCCGAGATTCTTTGCAAAGCCTATCGGATACCCTTTATAAGTAAGCAGAACGATACCACGTGGAGCATCAGAAGATAATACAATAGCCTCATGACGAAGATAAGCGATAGCTGTTTGATAATCAACCTCTACATTAGGATAGGCCGATTTATCAGTTGAAAAGGAGAGTGCTAACGTATGGTCAGGGATAACATTCTTCCCTTTTTGCATTCCTTCTTTTACACCATGCGAGAGAATACGAAGACGTTTACGAGCTTCTGTGATTGCTTTATCAACATCAATAGTTGTCTTATTGATAAACGTCTTGTTCTCTCCATGCTTACGAATGATAGCCATAAAGATTCCTTCACCACGTGTCTTACCAGGAATAAAGCGATAAACTGGGAATTCCCGACCGTCTTTAAGTGGATTATCAATGAGTGAACCTGTTATATTCCATGCCTCTTCTGTAGGCACAGAGAGGAGTTCAGCATCATATTCGTTGAGAATCCACGCAATATTCTCTTCATCTTCATGTGCATTAAAGGTACAAGTTGAATAAATAAGAATACCTCCAGGCTTTAAGTTGTCCCATATATCAGCAATAATACTACGCTGAAGTTGCCAACAGTTCTCTACATTCTGTAGACTCCATTCCTCTATTGATTGTGGATCTTTACGAAACATTCCTTCACCAGAGCAAGGAACGTCGGCTATAATAACATCAAAACCAAGCTTTGTCTTTTTGTAATCACGAGGGTAATTGTTCGTAACAGCGACACCCTCATGACCAAACTTTTGAACGTTCTCTGCTAATATTTGTGCACGTTTCCCTATCGGTTCGTTAGAGAAGAGGAAAGAGCCAGCAGGTAAGGACGTACGTGCGCAAGTTGTTTTACCACCTGGTGCAGCACAGAAATCGAGTGCCATAACTGGCTGTTTTACCAAGTGTTGTAATACATGAGATAGAAACATAGATGATGCTTCTTGCACATAATAAGCCCCAGCATGAAGTAGTGGGTCAAACGTAAAGTTAGGTCTTGTATCCAACCAATAGCCTTCCTTGCACCAAGGAATAGGATGAGGATTCAATTCTGGATTAACTTTATGAGTCGTTTCTGCCAACTTAAAGGGATTAAGACGTATACTCACCGGTGCTGTTTCTCCCAATCCTTTTAGGAATGTATGATAAAGGTCGTCACCAAAAAGACTACGAGTATAATCAGTAAAGGCAAGAGGAAGTCTTTCTTCAACTTCTTCTATAGTCCTTATTTCTTGCCCATTTGGGTCTAAAGAACAAGGAGATTGTGCTGCCTGACATTGTCGGCTCTTATCTTTTATCATATGTTTAGGGAATGTTAATGATAATCATTCCATCGTCATCAAGACTTTCTTTTTTCTTTGGTTTTGGCTGTTGCTTAAGGTTTCCCTTCTCATCAAACATACCATATGTGGTTCGAAGCACTGTAAACTCAGTACGGCGGTTCAATTGATTGGCTATTTCTTGCTTCTCCTTATCGAGTTTCTTGATGAAATCTTCAGTGAGAACATCGTTTTCCTTTAGCCAAGGGTACTTCTCTGTAACCTTCTTACGAATCTTCTTTGGACGTTCTTTGCCATATCCAACAGGTGTAAGACGGTCGCGAACAATGCCATGTGCAGTGAGATAAGCTACTACGGCATCTGCACGTCGTTGTGAAAGACGTTTATTATAATCAGCAGAACCAAGGTAATCGGTGTGAGCCGAGAGTTCTATTGTTACGTTAGGATTCTCTTTGAGAAGATTGACAAGAGCGTCCAAAGCCTTCTCTGATTCTGGTCGAAGTGTCGCTTTATCAAAGTCATAGAAGATGTTGTCTATCAATACAGGTACGTTTATACCTGCTAAAGCAAACTGAAGGGTATATACTTTAGAATCATCTACATTCCCAACCTTAATCTCCTCCTTATGATTTAAGTAGCCATTGCAGGTCGCAAGGAAGATATAATTAACGCCAGGCCTTATCTCTTGTTCGAAAGAACCATCTCCTTTGACAGCTAACTTCTTGTTGGTTCCATCATCACCGACCATAAATATCTGTGCTGCTGGTAACTCGTAACCATCCATTTCATAGACCCATCCCTTCACAGTCTGAATGATTTCAGGGAGTTCAAAGCTATAGATATGATCCCAACCTCGACCATCACCACGGTTTGAGGAGAAGAAACCGCGATTATGAATGCCCTCGAAAGTCATACCAAAGTCGTCACCTTGTGAGTTAAGAGGGTATCCAGGATGTTCCAAGTGGTAGCGACGATCGTTGCCAACCTTAGCTATAAAGATATCAAGACCACCCAAACCACCATGTCCATTACTTGAGAAATAAAGGTCACCGTTTGGTCGGAATGTAGGGAATTCTTCATCTCCTGGGGTGTTGATTGGTTCTCCGAGGTTCTCAACACCTCCCGTTGTGCCGCCTGTCAGACGTACACGCCAGATATCAAGACCACCTTTTCCACCAGGCATATCACTGGTAAAATAAAGCCAATTACCATCTGGTGAGACAGCAGGATGTGCAAAACTCGATAGCGTATCACGACTAATTTCCAACTTATTAGCCTTTCCCCAAGCTGCATCAGAGCGATTACTTACTGAAATTTGAGCATAGCGAGGATTGCTTGGATCGGTCAAACACTGTGTAATATACATTTCCCTTCCATCGACAGAGAAAGCAGGCGTACCCTCATCAGCCTCTGTATTCAATGCAGACTCTATAGCTTTCGGTGTACTCCATTTGCCTTTATCATCCTTTTCACTAAGGAAGATGTCACCAGCCTTTGCACCAGTAATACCGCTCAATTCGTCACCTTTGGCTTCATTTCGTGTAGAAGTAAAGTAAAGCTGTTCGTATTTATCACCAAAAAGCATTGGCGAATAATCCTGTCGACGTGAGTTAAACACATCCATACGCTTCACAATATACTTTGAACCACGCTCTTTTACGCTTGCGGCTATTGATGAAGCCTGAAGCTCTTGAGCTATCAATTGATTGTTAGGCATTGAATCAAGCGCAATGCGATACTCCTTAACAGCCTCTGCATAGCTACCTTCCTTCATTAGATTATCAGCCAAACGCTTATGCGTCTCACCATTATCCAGCTTATAGCGGATAACATTTCTATAAGCTGATATTGCCCGTTGAGAGGACGAAATACGCTCATAACATTCAGCCATCTTCAAAGAAAGTTCTCCACGTTGACGTCTATCCTTAGGCGAAGTACGTTGATAAGCTGTTTTAAATTGGTTCGCAGCGTCATAATATTCGCCTAAGGAAAGGTGTTTTTCGCCTTTCTTAATATTTCTATCTATACCGCATGACGTCAGCATCAACGTGACACCAACAGCTAACAGAAGATTCTGTCGCTGTTTGCGAAGTATATGTAAAAGCCTTAGGTAGTTCATATTAATATTCTAACGCTTGCTCTTTCAATTTATTGCCTATGCTCTTTAACAGTCTTCTAATAAAAGAATCAACTCGTAAACTTGTTTACTTGTAAACTTGTCAACTAACTTATAGTTCCACAACCGTGATACCTGCACCGCCAAACTGTACATGTTCATCGCGATAGTTTGTAACATTAGGAACACTGCCAAGATACTGTCGGATTAGCTGACGAAGTATACCATTGCCTTTACCATGAAGAATACGCACCTGACTTGCCCCAACAAGAATAGCATCATCAATAAAGTATTGCACCTGATTTAAGGCTTCATCAGCCCTCATACCACGTACATCCAACTCTTGTCGGAACTGGTTACGATGCTTATCAATGGTTTCACGAGTCTCACGACTATAGTTATAAGCTTGAAATTGCTTCTGTTCTGACTGAATAGTTGCCACATCAACATGCTCCAAACGACTAATAGCCATCTTTGTTCTCATACCACCAAAGATTACAGTTGCCTGCTTTCCTTCAATAGATTCCACCTTACCAACAGACGTTAGACCCTTTATACGTACAGAATCACCAGCCATAACGAGTCCACCTCCTTGCTGTTTACGTACGGCATTCTTCAATGCTTCAGCAGCTGCTTGCTGCTTACTTGCCTTTTCTTTCAGATGCTGTTCGTGGCGTTCCTTACGACTCTTAATCTTATCAACCTTCTTTTGGAAATCGTCATCAGAGAGTAGTCCGCTACTCTTAAGTTTCTTCTTGTTAGACGAATCGCTCTTATCTATCTTTCCGGCATCCGTCAATCCCGCTTCGTAAGCAGCTAATTCCTGACGAATACGCTTGGTTTCTTCCTTCTCAGCCTGCTTCTCTCTGATTTCACGGATAGCGTTTTCTATACGTCGATTACTCTCCTTGATAATCTCTTCTGCTTGTGCCTTGGCACGGTTGAGAATCTCCTTACGACTTTGTTCTAACGCTGCAATATCCTTTTCATATTGACTTATACGTTTCTCCAATTCCTTCTCATGGCTGTGAATGGTTTGACGCTTATTCTCCCAATAACGTTTATCTCGAACAATATCCTGTAAGTATTTATCACTCTGAATATAATCAGAACCAACAATCTCTGACGCATCACGAATTACTTCTTCTGGTATTCCCGTCTTTCGAGCAATCTCAATAGCAAACGAACTACCGGGTCTACCGATTGCCAACTGGAAGAGTGGGCGCATTTCATGACGGTCATAGAGCATCGCACCATTGACTGTACCGGGATGTTCTTCTGCAAAATGCTTGAGATTCTGATAATGGGTTGTAATCACAGCCCAAGCATGCTTCTTCCAGAACTGACGTAAAACAGACTCGGCAATTGCTCCACCAATCTGTGGTTCCGTACCAGTTCCAAACTCATCAATGAGGATAAGCGTACGCTCTGAAGCACGACGCATCATCACCTTCATATTCATTAAGTGAGAAGAATAGGTACTGAGATCGTTCTCAATACTCTGTTCATCACCGATATCTATCATAATATCTGTAAAGATACCTGTGGTTGAACGGTCGCCAACAGGGATTGAAAGACCGCACTGAAGCATATACTGAAGTAAACCCACAGTCTTCAAACAAACGGATTTACCACCAGCATTCGGACCAGAGATAATCAGAAGATGCTTATCTTTTGTGAGTTGAATATCGAGGGGAACAACACTTGAAGGGACATTACCTGTATCGTTCTCTTCTTCTAATATCGTGTCGTAATCCTGTGTATTATCAACTTCATTAGAAACTTTATCTATTTCTTTGTTAGCTACAGATAATGAATCTTTTAACTTGTTATTATGCTTTCTTTCTAATGATAGTTGCAGTAGGGGGTGAATAGCTCTAATCCAATCTATATGAGGCTCCTCAGATACCTGTGGTTCAAAGCTCTTGAAGAGTCGAGCCAGCTCAGCCTTTGCACGAATAAAGTCTACTGCCGCCATAAGATTGTACGAATCGAGAATCTCCCGTACGTTAGGACGTACCTTCTTAGCAAAGTCCGTGAGAATTCGAATCATCTCTCTACGCTCCTCATTCTCAAGTTCACGAACCTTATTATTAGCCTCTACAACCTCAGTAGGTTCAATATATACCGTTCTACCCGTAGCACTTTCATCGTGTACAATACCCGAAATCTTACGTTTCAAGCCCGGTGCAACAGGAATAACCAATCGACCATCACGCAACGTAGGTGTGACATCCTTCTCAACAAGTCCTTCGCCCTGTGCAGCACGCAAGATACCATATAACGTACGAGAGATACTTCCCTCGATGCGAGCCAACTCACGACGTATCTGAAGAAGTTCTGGAGAGGCATTATCACGCATCTTACCGAATTTATCGATAATCTGTGAGATACGCTGAACAAGCAGTGGGAAAGTTGCGACACCATCAGCAAGATTATAGAGAGCAGGGTAGTAATGACGTATTTCGCCCTGTTCAGTCTCTTCTCCACGACTCAGAAAGTTCACAATAGCAATAATTGTCTCTAACGAACGCTTCAAATCAAAGAGTTCTTCCACTTCCATGTGAGTTCCTTCCAAGCGGATTCGTGCCACACTTTCGCGTACATCAAAGAAATTATCTAAAGGAAAGTCGTCTTGTCCCTCTTGTATTCTGCGAAACTCTCTAATCTCTTCCATCCAAGTATTCACCTGTGCGGCATCGGTTGAGAAGCTCATTGCATCAACTCGTTCCTTACCTAAAGGCGACAAACAGCGTGCACGCAGAAGTGAGCGTACCTCTGTGAAACCAATCTTTTGCTCAAAATTCTTGGGGTATATCATTCTTTTATCTTCTCAATGTGTTATTTGTAGGCTTTAATATCAGTATCGATTCCACTGACAAATTACTAAATCAACAATCCTTTTTTGCTAATATATGAAATAGCCTATTGAACTGCAAATTTACAAAATGTTTCTGTAATATGGGTAGTATAACTGCAGAACCTTTGGCGTCAAGTTGATTATTAAACCTCATCAAACGATTATTCCTATTAATCCTATTGTTTTCTAAATCACTGTTTTTAGTGTTTTCCAATAAAACATAACTTATATAACTTAGTTGTAAGTAGCTTATTTATCTTATAACGACGCCAATAAGAGTTCTGACTTCCCATTTCCTACTAACAGATTATAGCTTATCAGATAGAGTATGAATGCTCCGCACATGTGGTGTTGATACTCCGCACATATGGTGCTGACGCTCCGCACCATTGGTGCTAATGGTTAATACCACTACACTTTACGCTTAAAACATAAGTAATTTATGGTTTAAAAAAAATTATAACACCCTAAACAGACAAAGAATACAAGTTTTTCAATGTTAATGTATGGTTTTTCTATTTTTGAACCTATTATTTAATATTTTTGTGTAAGTTTGCATATAATTCTTCGGAAGATTATCTTTATTGCTGAAAGTCTATTACATAAACTCACTCACTGAGGTCTATCTATATGAGAAAACTACTATTCATAATATTTCTAACATGCTTTCAAACATCATTGTATGCTCAGACTAACAATGTGTTACTGAGTCGTATCCTGCGGCAGGTACAGCTATTCCCGCAAGAGAAGACCTACGTATTTACCGATGCAGATAGTTATCAAGCAGGACAACGTATTAACTTGCGTGTCTTCTTAGTGAATGCAGTAGTTCATCAGGCGGATAGTGTGAGCCGTTATGTATACGTAGAACTTCTTAATCCAGAACATCTCGTTGTGAAACGAGTACGTCTAATACGGAGCGATCAAGGTTTTGTTGGACATATTGACATTCCAGAAGGAGTTGCAAAAGGACGTTATTTATTACGTAGTTATACGAAGAATATGTTGAACCTCAGTCGCTATGAGAGTCTTAAAAGTATCTTTATTGGTGGTCATGGAAAGCTATTACCTTTTAAATATAGGAACACTACTGATATTATCAATAGCAATTCGAAAATAGAACTATCAATCAATGAATTAAACAAGGATATTAAAGTAAGTATTAACAATCAATCAGATAACTTAAACAACGATTATAGACTATTTGTACACTGTCGTTCAATCCCTCTTTACTTTGGAAAAATAAGCCAAGGGAAAGATGTTATTCTGAGCTATGATAGTCTTTCTCAAGGCGGTATTTATTCTTTCCAGCTCTTGGATTCCAACTTAAAAACAGTTGTAGAAAAACTGAAATTCTTATATCCAGAGAAAGAACAGTGTCCGATTTCTGTAAGATGGATGGCGACAGAGAAATCAAATGATGAGCAAATACCTTTTATTATTAAGGCTGATAGCTTACGAGAAGGAGAAACAATGGACGTATCTGTACGCATAGAATATGCTGGACCAAAGGATTTAGCAGGACAATCAAATATCCTTTCTCATTTATTATACGATATGGATATGGCAGATTGTCCAGAAGAACCAACCTCTGTTCTTTCTAATAATGAATCAGAGCGATTGCTTGACAACAGTAGTTGGAATCGGTATCGAATGGCAGATGTAATCAGAGGGGAATGTAAGAAGGGAAAGATTGGTATCGAAAAGTCAACTGTGATAAGTGGGCGAGTTGAGACATTGGTAGGGCATAAAGCTATAAAAGAAGGTATTGTAAATCTTATTTCACCCGATAAAGGCTTTTATGCTGTTACTAAAACCGATACACAAGGACGTTTTTCATTTGAAGGAATAGATTTTCCTGAAGGTACACAGTATGTTCTTAATGCCTTTACAAAAGCTGGAAAATCGTGGGTAAAACTGTTATTAGATGAAGAGGAGTTCCCTGCTTATAAAGGTCAACTTCCGCCGTTTGAATGGACGAGTAATGATACAACATGCGTAGATGCAACATTAGAATTGCCGAAAGGGGGTATACAGATGGAAGAAGTGAATATCTTCAGTCATCAACCTACCTATTCTTCTCGTTCTGATGCTTATGCACGAACTGCTGACTTCTCCTTTGGTCTACGTGATATAGAGAGTATTGGTGCAACTTGTTTGCATGAATTATTGCGTAGAGTACCGAGTGTTACGGTTGAATTGGGGAAATGCTATGTACGTGGAGGTACGGCTGTAGATGGAAAAAGACCAGCCACTATTGCTATAGATGGGATATTTGTCAATGATGATTACGATTTAGACAACATCCAGATGTCCGATGTTGAGAGAGTAGATGTCTTTAAGGGCGGCTCAACTGTTATCTGGGGAGCGATTGGTGGTATGGGTGTTATCTCTATAACAACGAAGAAAGGGGATTTCAAAGCGGCTTCTGTACCACTAACAAATACGAAGACTTTTACAACATTAGGCTATCAAATTCCACAAAGTTACACTCCTAACGCACATACTCCTGCGTGGTTACCTTCATTACGTGGTAGCTCTTTCCGTCTACTTTTACCTGCAGAATATAGTTCAAACTATCGTATTATAATTGAAGGTGTGACAAGTGAAGGGAGAATTATCCACTATGTGGGAGAGTTAGGGAAGTAGGATAGGGGAGATTTAATAGAATAAAAAGAATATTCAGGCTCTATTCTTCTTTCTATAAAAGGACAACAAAATAAAAGGAATTAGAGGAGTTAAGCAATTACCATCTACATTTAATATTCGCTTTACTAAGCGAACAATAGGCAATTATTTTGAATTTTGATTGGGCGATATAAAAATACCAAACCATGGGCGAACACTTTTCGGATATGGAGGTCGAACTCATGTCACTCACGTTATGGAAGCGAGTTCTTGCCTGCATCGAACACATTCTTTGTGTTTTAGGAAAAAAGTTTGGGGTGACGCCCCAACATCTTATGCCTACAATCAGCGGCAACGACAAAGAGATGAGCAAAATTATTGTAATGGCTGAAGCATTAGAAAAATGGAATGAAGTATGTGGACAGACTGCTTAACTTCTATTAGACATGTGGTAGTCAACCACTGGGCGACAGGGTGTCCGCTAAAGCAAAGCGACAACCGATAAAAAGAAAGCAAGCCTTGGTGCCACACTATGGTGAATTCAAGACTTGCTTGTAAGTATGAGTTAGGGATTGACGCCGAATGTTCGAGATTATAAGTTCGATTCACGAAAGTCCGCCCCACGGAGGAACTTCCTAAATGGAATACAATTTCAATAACTCGTCTAAGGAAATATCTAATCCCACCTTTTTAAGGTTGCCTATCTGAGAATCATACAACGTTTTGATTAAACTCTTCTTTTCTTGAATAGAGCCATAATGAATACGTCTGTGGCACGTTGGGCATAGACAGACAATGTTATTTTCACAGTCAATGTTTCTATTTCTCGTTTGCCAAAATAGAGTGGCGTTTGATTGCGTGCAAGGTATCAAGTGATGCCCCTCCATGTAAGGTTTTCCCTTTGCCGTATTGAACGTAATGTGTTTCGGATTGGCAACACAGCGATACTTGGCATGTGCCAGTGCCTGCTTGGCAATCTTCGGATTTTTCTTGACCATCTTGCTGTTGTTCCCATTCAAGAAGTCTGGCTTATCCTTGGAGGTGTCTTTGAAATTATCCTCGTCGTCAAGTGTAATATCCTGAATAGCCTCTTGATAGCTCAAATCATCTTCAGACTCCTCTTTCTTAAGGTAGGCTTCGATATAAGATATTATCTTGTCGTCCAGTTTTGGATATGTACCTTTGTAGAAACGTTGCTGTCGGAACATCCAAGTGCTATAATCAGCAACGTGAATAACAAACTTTTCATCAAGCCCTGAAAGATTGAAAAGCGTGTCCGATTCTATTGCATAGCTACAAACGGACTTCTCTCCGTTCTCTTCAATAGTCCTTTGGAGACTATCATCATAGATGCCTTTCCTATGAATGGTAGCATTGTCGCAGAAAGCAATAAGCTCTCTGTCTGATGAACCTATCATTTTCTTCGTATAAACAACGATAACACCAGAAATTGATTCCTCTGAAGGTCTTGCCCCAAGTTCTGAAATTGAAACATTACCGTGTGCAGGGCAATAGCCATAATATCTGCCATCAACAGGATTCTTATCCAAATTGAATACCTCGTGTCCTATTCTTGTAGAAACATATCTACCAGAGAATAGGTCAACGTAGAGAATAGGGCGATTAGCCAATGTGGGCAATCCTATCAATGTAAACTCAACTTTGTCAAAGACTGACTCAATATAAGAAAGTAGCCTTTCGTTTTTATATGTAGGGTTTTGTATGCTACCTCCACCATTGAAACCATTCTTTTCAAGGACACTCTCATTCAGTTCTTTTCCGTTGTACTCCTTTCGCAAAAGTAGCTTATATGTTCTATCATTGGGAGCATCAATAATCCAGTAATATTGATCCTCGCGAGGACAATTCTCGGCGATGACTTCCATTTGAAACATGACACGTCTTTCATTTGAAACAAACAAATAAATGATGTCTCCAACTGAAAAATGAAAGTTATCTTTCATTCCCCCAGTTGATAAAGCCTTTATCGTGTATTGCGTTTGCATGTCTGCAAACTTTACTATTAGCAAAAGCTAACCAAGAGCGTTGGTGTTTATTCATAAATGTTTGCGTGAAGAAGAACGGTCTAATAGTTATATTCCACTAATCGGTAGTATTGTAGAAACATATATTATCGGGAAACTTAATATTCGGAATCCAAAGTGGGTGTCCATACCATCCCTTTTCTACATCGCCCAATACTCTATATAGCGTAAGAACAATATCGTTATTGAATTTGTCACCTAATTTCCTATCAGTAGGAGAAAGCAAAGTTCTCGGTCCTCTACTGATATTTCTATCTATACGAACAATTAGTCGACATTTCACAGTTGGTCTTTTTTCTCTCAGAGCTGAAATGCAATATGAAAATTTGGAACTATCAAAATCAGTGTTATCAATATCTCCAACATATTTCAGAACTTCCAAAAATTCTTCAGCAGGAACTTCTACAGACTCTTCTGATGCATAATGCTCTACCAATCTATTTACTATTTTAGTATTAATAGGCAAAGGATTGGTCACAAATATATTAACTCCGCCAACAATCATATTCAGGAATTTGTTACCCAAAACATTTTTGCGAGTAGGATTAATTTTAACTCCTCTAACTCCATATACTCTTAACGAATATAAAGACCCATTAATCATCAAGCAATGTTGACGAACGAACACGGCTTAATGTTTCTGGTGTCATCTGCAGATAACTGGCAATATAAACCAGCGGTGCACGCAAGATAACCTGTGGACTTAGCTTACACATTCTCTTATAACGAGCTTGTGCAGTCTCAAAACGTACAAGATCAGCATGTACCTGTGAAGTGATAAGACTCTCCTCCAAGATCTTACGATAGAGAATCTGAATATTAACATTATGAAGAGCTACCTGCTCCAACTTCTGTTTTGGTAGCGCATAAACCCATGTTGGCTCTAAAGCCTCAACCTGTAGTTTGGTTGGCTCCTCACGGAAAAGACTTTCTATACACATAAAGATACTTCTATCCTCTCCTAAGTGTTCAGTAATCTGTTTACCGTTCTTAAAATAGAATTGACGAATTAGACCTCTTTCTATATAATAAACATGCTTACAGATTTCACCTTCACTGAGAATCATCTGTCCTTTTGCGAATTTCATTGGTACGAGGATACTTTCAAGTACATCCAACTCATCATGAGTCATCGTACTATATTTACGTGCCAATTCACGCGCTATATCTCTTGAATCGTTCACCAAATCTTTCATTTTCCTTTCCTTTCTTAACTCTTTGATATTAATCTAACTTCAATACTGCAAGGAATGCTTTCTGTGGAACCTGTACGTTTCCAATCTGTTTCATACGCTTCTTACCCTTCTTCTGTTTCTCAAGAAGTTTACGCTTACGGCTGATGTCACCACCATAACACTTGGCTGTAACGTCCTTACGTACCTGCTTAACGGTCTCTCGGGCAACAATCTTTGCTCCGATAGCAGCCTGAATAGCGATATCAAACTGCTGACGTGGGATTAAGTCTTTTAGCTTCTCACATATTCTTCGACCAAAAACAATAGCATTACTCTCATGTGTCAGTGCTGATAGGGCATCAACAGGCTCTCCATTCAAAAGAATATCAAGCTTAGCCAACTTTGAAGGACGGTAAGAATCGATATGATAATCAAATGAAGCGTAGCCTTTAGAAATACTCTTAAGTTTGTCATAGAAGTCTATCACGATCTCACCCAATGGAATCATGAAGAGGAGTTCCAAACGATTTCCACTCACATAGTTCTGGCTAATGAGTTCACCTCGCTTATCAAGACAAAGCGTCATGATAGGACCAATGTAATCGCTGGAGGTAATAATAGAGGCTTTAATATAAGGCTCTTCAATATGATCAATCATTGTCTGATCTGGTAGACCAGATGGATTATGAACCTCCTTTTCATTTCCTTGCTTGTCATACACCATGTAACTTACGTTAGGCACAGTGGTAATGACATCCATGTTGAACTCACGATCCAAACGTTCCTGTATAATCTCCATGTGAAGCAGACCTAAGAAGCCACAACGGAAACCAAAGCCCAAAGCCTGAGAACTCTCTGGCTGGAAGGTTAGTGAGGCATCATTCAACTGCAGTTTCTCCAATGAAGAACGCAATCCTTCGTAATCATTTGGGTCAACAGGATAGACACCAGCAAAGACCATAGGCTTTACTTCTTGGAATCCTTCAATAGCTTTCTCACAAGGATTGACTATATGGGTAACAGTATCACCCACTTTCACCTCTGTGGCAGTCTTAATACCAGAGATGATATATCCCACCTCGCCTGTTGAAAGCTGTTGGGTAGGCATCATATCCATCTTCAATACGCCCACTTCATCAGCAGCGTATTCCATTCCTGTCTGTACAAACTTAACTTTATCACCCTTCTTGATGACACCATTTTCAACCTTACACAGTGTGATAATACCACGAAAAGAGTTGAAGATAGAGTCAAAGATAAGCGCCTGCAACGGAGCTTTGGTATCACCTGTTGGTGAAGGGATACGCTTAATGATTGCTTCAAGTATGTCTGGCACACCCTCACCCGTCTTTCCACTGGCACGAATGATGTCCTTTGGGTCACAACCAATGAGGTCAACAATCTCGTCTTCAACCTCTTCAGGCATAGCATTTGGCATATCAATCTTGTTGATAACAGGGATAATTTCCAAGTTATGATCAATAGCCATATAGAGGTTAGAAATCGTCTGAGCCTGTACTCCCTGTGTAGCATCAACGATAAGCAATGCACCTTCACACGCAGCAATGCTTCGTGACACCTCATACGAGAAGTCTACATGGCCCGGAGTATCGATAAGATTAAGAATATATTTCTCCTTATCCAATGTGTACTCCATCTGGATAGCATGACTCTTGATAGTAATACCACGTTCACGCTCCAAGTCCATATCGTCAAGCATCTGTCCACCAGTAATCTTTATCGTCTGAGTATATTCAAGGAGACGATCCGCCAAGGTTGATTTACCATGGTCAATATGGGCAATAATGCAGAAATTTCTTATATGATTCATCAGTTTGTCTATATTTTCAAAGTGCAAATATAGTCATAATTATTGAGAATTAAGAACCTTAAAATAAGAAATTGCCTATTTTTTCTTATCTTTGCAACGGATATATGGTTAGGGTGAAGATAAAAAGTGTTATCTTTACATAAAGCCCTTACGAAATTAATATTAACTTGAATGAGAATGAAACACTTACTTTATGCAGGCGTACTGCTGCTTTCTCTTTCTGCTTGTCATAAAAGTCTGGAGGACAGAGCAGCACAAGAATGTAAAGAATATACAGAAAAGAAGTGTCCTACACCCGTAGTAAATGACACAAGAATGGACAGTATGGTCTTTGAACCTTCGTCTCGAACCATCCATTACTATTACTCACTTGTAGGAAATGCAGATAACGAACAGGCTGTTAACGCAAAGAAGTCTGAGTTAAGAAAAGCTTTGCGTGATGCTTTGAGGGCTGATACAGGCACAAAAGGTTATAAGGATGCTGGCTTCAACTTCCGATATACTTATCGTTCAGGCAAATCTCCTTCAAAGGTGTTGCTGGATGAGCAATACACTGAAAAGGACTATTAAAAGCTGAAAAAAGGATTTTAGAGAGAGTTAGTGAAGTAAGATACGCTTCTAATTTATCTGTAACGGAGAATTGATGCTTAACTTCACTAATTCTTTTTCGTTGTCTTTTGATTCCTGCAATACTATTCTATAAAACTTTCAAACACTTATTCCTTCTTCAAAATGTCTTCATCAAGAAAACCATCTACTAAGACTTACATTGCCATAGACCTTAAATCGTTCTATGCCAGTGTGGAATGTGTAGAGCGTGGACTTGACCCAATGACAACCAACTTGGTTGTAGCGGATAAAGGAAGAACAGAAAAGACAATTTGTCTTGCCGTCTCACCATCTCTGAAGGCACACGGAATTCCTGGCCGTGCACGTCTTTTTGAAGTGATACAACGCTTGAGAGAGGTTAATGAGGAACGTTGTCTCTTAGCAGGAAAAGCACTTACAGGAAAATCATACAACGCGAAAGAACTCGAACAACATCCTGATTGGGCTGTTGATTATCTTACGGCAATCCCTCGTATGTCGCATTATATCAAGCATAGCGCAAAGATTTACAATATTTACCTGCGCTATATTGCCCCAGAAGACATACATGTTTACTCCATTGATGAGGTCTTTATCGATGCTACAGGTTACCTCTCCAGCTATCGTATGACTGCCCACGAGTTGGCTATGAAGATGATACGTGATGTCTTACGTGAGACTGGTATCACTGCAACAGCAGGCATAGGAACGAATATGTACCTTTGTAAAGTAGCGATGGACATTGTTGCAAAGCACATACCTGCCGACAAAGATGGTGTACGTATTGCCGAACTGGATGAGAAAAGTTATCGTGATAAACTATGGGACCACCGTCCACTCACCGACTTTTGGCGTGTAGGAAGAGGCATTGCACAGCGTCTTTATTCCTATGGAATTGACACAATGGGTAAGATTGCACGTTGTTCTATCCATCAAGAGGAACTACTTTATAAGCTCTTTGGCGTGAATGCCGAACTACTTATCGACCATGCTTGGGGTTGGGAGTCTTGTACGATGGAGATGGTTAAGGCTTATCGACCGGAGCATAGTTCGATGAGTAGTGGTCAAGTTCTCCAAGAGGCTTATAGTTTTCGTAAGGCAAGAGTTGTCGTACAAGAGATGGCTGATGCCATTGCATTAGACTTAGTTGAGAAACGTTGTGTGTCTGACCAACTTGTTCTGTATGTTGGTTACGACCGTGAAAGCCTTACTTCCCCTGCAGGAAAGGATTATACTGGTCCTGTTTCTGTAGACTGGTACGGACGAAAAGTACCCAAGAGTGCTCACGGAACAGCCAATCTCCACCGCTTTACATCTTCCTCTCGACTGATAGGAAAGGCTATCCTTGCACTTTATGATGAGATTGTTGACAAACGATTATTGGTTAGAAGATTAAATATATCAACCAATCACGTTATCAGTGAAGAGCAGATGAAACAGCGAGCCTCCAAACCAGTTGAACTTGATATGTTCACAGATTATGAGGCTGTAAAGAAAGAGAAGCAAATTGAAGAAGTGGCATTAGCACGTGAACGAAAGATACAAGAAACCATTATTAATATCAAGAACAAGTTTGGTAAGAACTCTTTGCTTCGTGGCTTAAACTTTGATGAAGGTTCAACGGCAAAGGAACGTAATAAACAGATAGGAGGACATAAAGCATGACAGATAATTACGACGATATTATTCACCTTCCTCGTCACGTCTCAAAGCGGCATCCGCAGATGAGTCTGTATAACCGTGCTGCTCAATTTGCTCCTTTTGCTGCCCTCACTGGTTATGGTGCAGCGATTGCAGAGACTGCCCGACAGACAAGTCCTAAGATTGAGATGATGGAAGACGACCGTCAATTAATGGACCGAAAGCTCTCAATTCTTTCCTCCCATTTAGGAGAAGAGCCAACTATCTCTATTACCTTTTTCCAGCCCGATGGGCGTAAGGCAGGTGGACATTATCTTACGACTACAGGCATTGTCAAGACTATTCGTACCAATGAACGAATCATTATAATGAAAGATAGAAAGAAGATAAGCATTGACGCTATTGTTGGTTTAGAAGGAGAGCTGTTTTCTCCCAATAAACTTTAGGTGTCTATCATAGGAATTAATACCTAAAAAGATTCCACTGCGCTAACTTTATATAAAGTATTTAGCACTCGCACCATTCGTGTTTACCGTTCGCACCATTGGTGTTTACCAACAACACGACATGTGCTTAGTAACAACTTTATACCTATGAGTTATATTTTCATTCTAAATTCATCACGAGAAGATTTAGAAAATAGTTTACATAAAATTCTTATCTAACACCTTACGACGATAAGAAAACAACGTTTAAAATCGCCTTTGTAACTAAAAGCATATCAAACGATTACAAACTTGTATAAGAAAAGGTGCTTAATAGGACTCTTAAAGGGCGTTAGTAAGGCTTCAATTAACGCCCTTTTGAACCTCAATTAAGCCTTAATTCAAATCGAAGTAAGCCTTAATTATTTTTCAATCTTATAATTTTCTTTACAAAACCGTAGATTACCTTTCCAGTAATTTATATCATCTTCCTTCATGGACATCCTCCAATCTTCGATGTCTCTATGGGCTAATAAAACTATTGCATCACGATTGTAAAGGGAATATAACAAGGCATTGGCTGCATAATCAGTTGCCGAATTCTGCAAAAGTTGCAACCATTGTTCTTTCTTAATAGTTCTTATAAGGCTATCCTCGTCGGCGGATAGCTTTACACGTACACGATAACCAATATCGTGAATAGGGAAACAGGAATCGCAAGCCACATACAAGATATCAAAATGAATATCTCGGTTATTAATAAAGCTAATATCAGTTCTATGCTTCTTCACTTCAATAGGCTTTCTAAGCGTACAAGAAAACACCATCAAAGATAAGATAGTAAGTAGACCTAATTTAATAACCAATGCATGTAGTTCGCAAGTAAAGACGTGATAAAATTTGTCCTTTAGATGAATCTTTGTCATAAGAAACTTGATAACTTTTTCCGTTGTAAGTAAATATAGTCCAATCTCCAATAGGCTTTATTCTTTTAGTTTTAACGTCAACTAAAGCAAAGCCCTTTGAAGCAATATGTTTCTTGTCATAAAACTTCTTAATAAAAATTATGCTGTCTGCTGTTGTGTAGTTAAAGAAAGGAATGTTTTCCTTCTCACTTTTTGTAACGTTGCTACGTACTGAGGTTGTGAGTTTATTTGAAGACTCTGCTAATAGATATTTTTTATAAAGTGGTTCTGTAAGCTGTTTGATAATTTCACCCCTGTTGACACTAAACCATTTTTCGGCGAGTGAATAGTAAATAGGGGAGTCTAAACCATCAGGAATTTCCAAATCAAAGTCACACTCACTTTGTCTTATATAATAATAACAAGTACCTTTATACTCCACATACTCACCTATTTCAGCCTTTGGAAAACCTATAGGCTTCAATGTTTCTGGATATTCTCCGTGCTGTTTTTTATATGTCTCTAATCTTTCTATTAGATCCTTAGCCCGCAGCTTTCCTATATAGATGTTATATACAGGGATATATTTAATAACACAGAGTACAACCAAAATAATCTCCGTAACAACAGAAATATAGATAACCACTCGATTCCTTTTCATAGCTTTCATTCTGAAGGGGATAAATGTTATTACTCGTAGTGCATTGACTTAGCTGGATGAATGCGACTTATAAGATAGCTTGGTGCAATCAGAACTGCAACACATACCAACAATGTCGCGAGGTTAAGAGCAATGATAAGTGGAAGGTTGACTTCTACTGGTACCGTACTTACATAATAAGTTTGTGGATCGAGCTTTATAAGTCCAGTCCACTTCTGCAAGAAGATAATACCAAATCCTATGAGGTTACCAATAAGCAGACCTCTACCAATAATAAAGGTGGCAAACCAAAGGAAGATATGACGTATCTGACGATTACGTGAACCAAGTGCCTTTAAGATACCAATCATCTGGGTACGTTCGAGAATGATAATCAATAGACCTGATATCATCGTAACACCAGCAACCGCTACCATAAGTGCAAGAATAATCCATACGTTTAAGTCCATTAAATCAAGCCAAGAGAATATCTGCGGATTTTGATCTATAATATTCTCTGCAGAGTAAGTTTCTCCGTAATGGTCAGTCGTATTCTTCACTTTATTAAGTACGCGAAGAGTTATATTATTTAGTTGTGAGAAGTCGTTAACAAGTAATTCCACTCCGCTACATTGGTCAGCTTCCCATCCGTTTAGCTTATTAGCTGTATATAAATCAGTAAAACAAATCTGCGAATCAAACTGCTTCATATTTGTTTCATAGATACCAGCGATAGTAAACTTACGTGTTCGAACACCTTGGTCGTTGATAAAGTAGGCAAAAAGACGTTGTCCTACCTTCAGATTAAGTTTGTCAGCAATCGTTTTAGAGATAACTAACTTCTGCTGATTCTCTGTGGCAGAGAAATGGGGGAGACTTCCCTCTACCATATTGTTATGTATAAAGGTAGAATCAAAGTCGGGTCCAACACCTTTCAACATAACACCTAAGAAATCATTGTCGGTCTTTAAAATACCCTGTGTATAGGCATAACGCTGCACATGTTTAATGCCAGGTACCGCTTTGAGTTCCTTTATTAGTGAATCGTTTACTGCTATTGGATATTGCTCAGAGCCCTGCAATGTAAGGAAGTTGGCTACAGTTATATGACTTCCAAAGCCTACCATCTTATCACGGATAGTATGCTTAAAACCCAATACAACACATACGGACACAATCATTACAGCCAAACCGATAGCTACACCAATAGTAGCAATAGTAATAGCAGGCTTCGACACCTTTCGTGTCTTGTCTCCTCCGTTATATATTTTACGAGCAATAAAAAGCGGATAGTTCATTGTTTTAATTTATAATTCATAGTTCATAATTCAAAATTATGATGACTACTTTAATGCAGAATTCATAATCCATAATTCATAATTATGATTACTTCTTTAATTCAGAATTCAAAATTCATAATTCATAATTATGATTACCTTCATTCTGTATGAGTATATTCTATTTCAATATATTAATTATACAAGCTTATTTTTATTCCTTGCTTACAGTTATTTGCCTATCGTCAACCTATAATACTCTCCTAAATAAAATTGA
>ERZ1674177.23-NODE-23-length-43682-cov-13.110826_pt1 | contig 43682 bp, 34 predicted proteins | sample MGYA00581287_ERZ1674177 | MGnify/ENA primary metagenome ERZ1674177 (study PRJEB41354, sample SAMEA4873336) | human saliva metagenome | biome: human-associated habitat [ENVO:00009003]; feature: mouth environment [ENVO:08000002]; material: saliva material...
CGCTGGAGGCGGCGGCTGCGATTGCGTTTAGCGAGGCCGAACAGGCTTCGGCAGAATCTGCCCGCTCCGCCGAGGATTTGGCAGATTTGGCAGACCCGGCGGGGGAGTCGGGGGAGAAGTCTACGAAACCTGCCGCGCCCGTGCGCATCACCCTGGCGCATGCTACGGAGGCGGTGGACCGCGCCGCGATCCGCTACGACCGTTCGGGTGATCAGCATTATGACGTGGTGAGTGCGTTCATTAAATCCATGCGTGGCTCTGATGCGGACGCCGCTGTGCACTACCTGGCGCGCATGCTGGAGGGTGGCGAGGATCCACGTTTTGTGGCGCGTCGCATCATGATTTTGGCGAGTGAGGATATTGGCCTGGCTGATCCGCAGGCGTTGCAGGTGGCGACGGCTGCGGCGCAGTCGGTGGCGCTGGTGGGCATGCCGGAGGCGCGTATTATCCTGTCGCAGGCGGTGATTTATTGTGCGCTCGCGCCGAAGTCGAATGCGGCGTATAACGCGATTAACCGCGCGATTGCGGATGTGCGTTCGGGTGCTTCGGGTCAGGTTCCGGTGCATTTGCGTGATGGTCATTATGCGGGGGCTAAGCAGTTTGGTCACGGCGTGGGGTATGTGTATGCGCATGATGAGCCGGGGCATGTGGCGGCGCAGCAGTACCTGCCGGATACTCTGCGTGGCACGGTGTATTATGAGCCGACTCAGCATGGTTTTGAGCGTACGTTGACGGAGCGTCGTGAGCGTATTCGCCGTATTTTGGATGCGGCTCCGGTGCAGGATACGACCCGTTAGCATACGCGGCTCCCATCGAGATACCTACTATTTTGACTGCTGACCACCGGGGGAGTGGCGCGCCTCGGCAGGAAAGCAACCGTATAGAGCAAGCAGCCGTATAGGGCTGAGCGCAAACAGAAAGCGGTGCGTAGTACCTCGGTAGTACTGCGCACCGCGTCAGAGTTTTGAGTTGTGATAGACGTCTTGACTGTCGGCCTTCCCGGAAGGGCGGACGCCAAGCTTGTTATGGTTTCTAGTCTAGGCGATATGGGGGTCCGATTCAAGCTATTCCCATAAAGACACAGGTTAAAAATAACGAAATGATTACAATCCAACATCTCGGCGCCACGATTTTTCAGGGAAGTCGCACCTAAATAGCTCTGACGGGCATAAATGATTCCTGTGGGGTCGTGTGGGTAAGTATTAAAAACCCACACGCACAGTGATTTAAACCAAAGATTTCCCAAAAGGCTGGTAAAGCCCGGGCGCATCCGGTAAGCTTGACGGGTCTGGCAATTACTATGCCCGCATTTGTGCGGGCGTCAGTAATGTAGCTGCGGGGTACTCTGCCCCGAGCTCTCCGCCCCACCGCCGTACAGCAACGACCGAACCGGTCGCGTACGGACTCCGGCGGGGTCAACCGAGGAGGCCAGTATTCAACAGACCGAGGCCCCACCCGCAAGGGTGCAGGAGCCTCACATAGAAAGGTAGATTGTGGCTAAGCACAACCGCACCCGCCGTACCGTGCGTCAGTCCCGTGCCCTGGGCATTGCACTGACCCCGAAGGCAGAAAAGTACCTCGAGCGTCGTCCTTACGGCCCCGGCCAGCACGGCCGTGCCCGCAAGAAGGCTGACTCCAACTACGCTACCCAGCTGAAGGAAAAGCAGCGTCTGCGCGCTCAGTACAACATCCGCGAGGCACAGATGCGCCGCGCATACCTCGAGGCAAAGCGTACCGAGGGCCAGACCGGTAAGAACATGGTCGAGCTGCTCGAGACCCGCCTCGACGCTCTGGTTCTGCGTGCAGGCTTCGCCCGCACCATTGCACAGGCACGTCAGATGGTTGTTCACCGTCACATCATGGTTGACGGCGTTCGCGTGGACCGCCCCTCGTTCCACGTCAAGCCCGGCCAGCTGATCCACGTTCACCCCAAGGCTGAGAAGACCACCCCCTTCCAGGCTGCGGCTGCAGGTGAGAACCAGGCAGTTCTGCCCGAGGTTCCCGCATACCTGAACGTTGAGATCGAGAAGCTGCACGCAAAGCTTGAGCGCAAGCCCAAGCGCGAAGAGATCCCCGTGATCTGCGACGAGCAGCTGGTCGTTGAGTACTACTCGCGTCTGGCATAATCTCGATTTTTCGAGAAGCAACCCGTCCTGCACCGTTCGGTGGGGGCGGGTTGTTCCCGTTTAACGCGCGGGTTTTTGGGGCTTATACACTACAGGGCTGTGGCGCTGCGGAACCTGTGAATCTTCCGTCGCTGGGAGTTTCATGAGAGTTTAGGGGGCGCTTGAAGGATTTTTCGACTAAAATAGGGGATTGAGCTGTGTATACAGTCCTGAACTGTACGCACAATCCGGCTGCGCGCCACGGTGGCGTTCAGCCTTGTACGACTATTGATAAGCATCATGCATTGAGCGGAATGGGGTTATAGATGACCGGCGGAGATATTGCGGGCCTGATTGCAGCAGGAGTTTTTGCGATTCTGGTGGCTCTGCTTGCGCTACCCATTATTCGCCTGACCAAGGTGTTTGATGAGCTTATCGTGACGATTCGTTCGCTGAACCAGAGCACCGGCCCTCTCATTGAAGAGGTGACCCGTACTGTGGTGACCACCAATGAGCAGCTGGAGAAGGTTGACGACATCACTTCGAATGTTTCGGATGCGTCCGCGAACGTTTCTGCGCTGTCCTCGCTGGTGACCTCGACTGTGGGTCAGCCGCTGATTAAGGTTGCGTCCTTCTCGTACGGTGTGCGTCAGGCGTTCCGCGGCGGCAAGACCGGCGATGTACACGGCACCGCTGGCAACACCGGCAACACCCACGCTGGCGGCCAGTACGGTTCGGCTCAGTCCTCTTACTCTGCAGGTGGTGAGAACTAATGGGTCTGCTTCGTTCAGCTCTTCTGCTTGGCGCCGGCGCGGCGGTTGGTTACTTCGCTTCCAGGCGTGCCGCCTCCGAACCTGCTCAGCGTACCCCCGGCAGCGCCCTGCTCATGCGTGAGCACGGTGAGCTTGCCCTCAACCCGGAGTCTCAGATGGGAAAGTTCTTCGATTCGCAGATTGGCAAGCCCCTGCAGCCGTATGCGTTGCGTGCTGTTGAGTTCGCCGCCCGCGTGCGTGAGGGCATGCAGGAGAAGGAGATGGAGCTCAACGCTAAGGTGGAGCGCCAGAAGCAGGATCTGCGTCCTGGCTCCCTGGATACGTGGGACCGCCAGATGAGCTCGGCTGAGATTGAGTCCACGAACCGCCGCCTGGCTGAGCGTGAACTCATTGAGGTGGAGGCTGAGATTGCCTCTTTGGAAGAGGCTCAGAAGCGAGCGCGTGAGCAGCGTATTGCGCGTGACCGTCAGCTCGGTGACGGCTTCTTCAACTAGGTTTTAAAAGATGGTGTTTTCGCCCGTAAACCACGGTACGAGACTGGCTCGATTAGCCATTTTGCGCGCGGAGAGGCACCATAGGTCAGTAGACTATTTAGAATTTCGCACAGATTATTCAAAGGAACGAGATGCTCTCACAGGAGATTTCCAAGCGCTGGATCGATTTCTTCGCTTCCCGCGGCCACACCGTGGTGCCTTCGGCATCGCTGATTTCGAACGAACCCGGCGCCATGTTCACCATCGCCGGTATGGTTCCGTTCATTCCCTACTTCCTGGGCCGTGAGACCCCTCCGTTCTCCCGCGCGACCAGCGTGCAGAAGTGCATCCGCACCCTGGACATCGAAGAGGTCGGTAAGACCGCGCGTCACGGTACCTTCTTCCAGATGGCTGGTAACTTCTCCTTCGGCGATTACTTCAAGGAGCAGGCGATTCCCTTCGCCTACGAGCTGCTGACCACCCCGCAGGATCAGGGCGGCTTCGGCCTGGACCCCGAGCGCCTGTGGGTCACCATTTACGAGGGTGACGACGAGGCCTTCGACATCTGGCACAACAAGGTGGGCTTCCCCGCCGAGCGTATTCAGCGCATGGGCATGAAGGAAAACTACTGGTCCACCGGCCAGCCCGGCCCGGCAGGCCCCGACTCCGAGATTTTCTACGACCGCGGCCCCGCCTACGGTAAGGAAGGCGGCCCGGCGGCTGACGACGACCGCTACATCGAGATCTGGAACCTCGTGTTCATGCAGTACCAGCGTGGCGAGGGCATCGGTAAGGATGACTTCGAGATTCTGGGTGATCTGCCGAAGAAGAACATCGATACCGGTCTGGGCGTTGAGCGTCTTGCCATGCTGCTGCAGGGTGTTGAGAACTTCTACGAGACCGACCAGGTTCGCCCCGTTCTGGATGCTGCTTCTAAGCTGTCCGGTAAGAAGTACCACGGCTCTGAGTCTGCTGAGGATGAGGGCTACGAGGATGACGTGCGTATGCGCGTGGTGGCTGACCACATCCGTTCCTCACTGATGCTGATTGCTGATGGCGTGACCCCCTCCAACGAGGGTCGCGGCTACATTCTGCGCCGTCTGATGCGCCGTGCGATTCGCGCGATGCGTCTACTGGGCGTGACTGAGCCCTGCCTGCCCGTGCTGTTCCCGGCTTCGCGTGATGCGATGAAGGGCGCGTTCCCGTACGTTGCTGACGACTTCGAGCGTATTTCCCGCATTGCGTACGCTGAGGAGAAGGCGTTCCTGCACACCATTGAGACCGGTACTGAGCGTCTGGAAGAGGCTGTTGCTGCCGCTAAGAAGGACGGCTCCAACGCTGTTTCTGGTGCTGAGGCGTTTGCTCTGCACGACACCTACGGCTTCCCGATTGACCTGACCCTGGAGATGGCTGCTGAGGCTGGCGTGAAGGTGGATGAGAAGTCCTTCCGCGAGCTGATGGCTGAGCAGCGTCACCGTGCGCAGGCTGACGCTAAGGCGAAGAAGGGTGCGTTCGCTGACCTGTCCGAGCTGCGTAAGCTCGTGGACGAGCGTGGCTCCATCTTCACCGGTTACACCGAGCTGCGTACTGAGACTAAACTGCGCGCAATCCTGGTGGACGGCGTGTCGGTTCCCGCCGCTAAGGCTGGCGACAAGATTGAGGTTGTCCTGGATGAGACTCCGTTCTACGCGGAGGCTGGTGGCCAGGCAGCTGATACCGGTGTCATTACCGGCAACGGCTTCGTCATTGACGTTCAGGACGTTCAGCAGCCCGTGAAGGGCCTGAGCGTTCACCGCGCCGTCGTCCGTGAGGGCGAGGTTCACGTCGGTGCCGATGTTGTGGCACAGGTTGATGTTCAGCGCCGCCGCGACGGTGAGAAGGCACACTCCGGTACCCACATCATTCACGCTGCCCTGCACCAGGTGCTCGGCAACGAGGCTACTCAGCGTGGCTCTTTCAACAAGGAAGGCTACCTGCGCTTCGACTTCGCGTGGGGCGAGGGCCTGTCCGAGTCCGCTAAGCGTGAGGTTGAAGAGGTTGCTAACCTCGCGATCCGCGATAACCACGAGGTGATTACCCGTGAGATGCCGCTGGCTGAGGCTAAGGCTCTGGGCGCTATGAGCCTCTTCGGCGAGAAGTACGGCGACGTGGTGCGTGTTGTTGAAATCGGCGGCGAGTTCTCCCGCGAGCTGTGCGGTGGTACCCACGTTGGTTCGTCCGCTGAGATTGGCTCCCTGACCCTGCTGACCGAGGGCTCTGTTGGCTCCGGCAACCGCCGTGTTGAGGCTCTGGTGGGCCTGGATTCCTTCAACCACCTGGCTGCTGAGCGTACCCTGGTGAACCAGCTGACCGGCCTGATGAAGGTTCAGTCCTCCGCTGATCTGCCGGAGAAGATTAACCAGACTCTGGCTAAGCTGAAGGCTGCTGAGAAGGAACTGGCTCAGCTGCGCCGCGAGAAGCTGCAGGCTGAGGCTGGCAAGCTGCTGGAGAACGCACAGACCATCGGTTCTGTTCGCGTTCTGGCGCATGACGCTGGCGAACTGGACGCTAACGGTGTTCGTGAGCTGGCTCTGGATCTGCGTTCGCGCTTCGGCTCCGAGGCCGCTGTTGTTGCCGTGGTGGGTGTGGCTAATGGCCGCCCCGTCGTCCTGGTGGCAACCAACGAGGGTGCTCGTGAGGCTGGCGTGAAGGCTGGCGCTCTGGTCCGCGTCGCTGCCGGTGTTCTCGGCGGCGGTGGCGGCGGTAAGGACGACGTCGCTCAGGGTGGTGGCCAGGACGCATCCAAGATTGGTGCTGCACTGGACGCTGTCCGCGACGCTATCGCACAGGCTCAGGCCTAAACATGGCAGAATTCCAGCGCGGAGTGCGGATGGGTGTCGATGTGGGTAACGCCCGCGTCGGCACCGCCCTCAGCGACCCCGACGGTATCCTCGCCACCCCGCTCAAGACGCTGCGCCGCGACGCGAAGAAGAACTCTGACCGCCGTGTTTTGCGTAAGCTGATTGAGGTGAACGAGGTGGTGGAGGTTTTCGTCGGGCTTCCGAAGACCATGCGTGGCGGGGATTCTCCCTCCACGGAAATGGCTCGGGAGTACGCTCAGGCTCTGCGCTCCGAGTTGGATGCCGAAGAGAAGACACACATTAACATTTGGCTGGTGGATGAGCGACTCACCACCGTGAGCGCTCACCGTGCACTGCACGAGGCTGGGGTTTCCAGCCGAGATTTCAAGACTATGGTTGACCAGGTGGCGGCTGTGAATATTTTGCAGTACAGCCTGGATGCCCTCAAGGCGGGGCAGTCCGTAGCCGGGTACAAGGTGAGCGATCCGGCCCACGAAGAAAACCGACCGTCCGAGTCAGAAGGGACCACGGTCGGTGCCGTCAACGAAACGGAGAACCTTCAGTGACCGAACAGAATAAACATCCCGAAGAGAGCGGGCTCGACCTCTTTAGGCCGACAGCCGAGGATGAACGTAAGGGCATTACCGGCATTACGATGGAACAGGAAATCGTGTCGGTGGCTACGTTGCGTGCGCGTAAGCGCCGCCGCCGCGCCGTTTTGCTGAGCGCAATTTCCTTGTTTGTCGTGGCTCTGGTCATCATTTCGGGTGCCCTGATTACTCGCTATGACCCGTTCAAGACTCGTGACTACTCGGGTGGCGGCAATGGTACGACCGTGACTTTCACGATTCGTTCTGGCCAGTCCACCGCGCAGGTGGCGCAGGAGCTTGAGGCGGCGGGCGTCATTGCTGATGCTGATAAGTTCCTTGAGGTGTACACCAAGGAGAGCAAGGGTAAGTACTTGCAGCCTGGCACCTATGAACTGCAGCAGCACATGAGCAGCTCGAGCGCGATTACGACCATTATTGATGCGAACAGCAACGTTCTGTACCTGGCGATTCCGCAGGGTAAGCGCGTGAGCGAGACCATCGATCTGATTGTTTCTGGCTCCGATGGTGCGTTCACCCGTAAGCAGGTTGAGGACGCGGTCAGCAACTACACCCAGTACGGTGTGCCGAGCAACTTCCCCTCGATTGAGGGTTGGCTGCACCCGGGTGAGTACCGCTTCCCGAAGGGCACCGACATCAAGAAGGTCATCCAGACCATGGTTGATAAGACCAAGGCTGACCTGAAGGAAGCCGGCGTGAGCGGCGACCAGAAGATCTTTGAGGTTCTGACCATCGCCTCCATCGTGGAGCTTGAGGCTCAGCCGAAGGACTACGTGGCGGTTGCAGGCATCATTGAGAACCGCCTGAACAACCCCGATGGTGAGACCTCGGGTCTGATTCAGTCGGATGCGACCGTGACTTACGGTCTGGGTGTCCGCTCGTACCACCTGACTGAAGAGCAGAAGGCCGATAAGAGCAATAAGTACAACACTTATGCGAATAAGGGTCTTCCGAAGGGTCCGATTGGTTCCCCGCAGCTGGCTTCGATTAAGGCTGCTGCGGCTCCTGAGAAGAACCCGTACTACTACTGGGTGACTGTGGACCTGGACTCCGGTGAGACTAAGTACTCCCGTACTTACGCTGAGCACCAGCGTTATGTTGAAGAGTACAACCAGTGGTGTTCTAAGCACCCGAACCGCTGTAGCTAAGTTGTAGCTCATTGGTTTAGCTGGTAGCTACGATTTGGTAGCTTCGGCGTGAAGGTTCCTTGCTGAGGCGGGTACCGCCTCCACGAGAGTGGGGGAGGTGCCCGCCTTTGCTGTACCCGAATATTGGTTTGTCCCTTAAAATGGGTAGAGTGCGCCTATGAACTTGGGTTCGTGGTGTGCATGTCCGCAAGCCCCAAGCGTTGAGAGCGTTCCCCAGCGTTGAGAGCGAAAGAGTATCTATCGATGAAGACTGAACCGTACCGTGAGGCCCCGTATCTTCGCCGCGCCTACGTGCTGGGGCACCCTATTGCGCATTCGCTGTCGCCTGCGCTGCATCGTGCCGCGTACGACTTTTTGGGTGAGCAGAATTTGGGTTATGATCGCCGCGATACTCTGCCCGATGATCTGCCGGAGATTATGCACGGTGTGCGTCACCCGAAGGGTACGGAGGACGCCCCGTATATTGCGGGCCTGTCGGTGACGATGCCGTTGAAGACCGCCGTCATCAAGTATTGCGATGAGCTGAGTGAGACTGCCCGCGTGACCGGTGCGGTGAACACGGTGTATCCGCGCGGTGAGAAGGTGCTGGGCGATAACACGGACGTGATCGGCATTGTGAACGCGCTGCGCCACGCCGGTTTGGAACCGGAACCGCTCAAGAATTCTGCCGCGATTGTGGGCGGGGGAGCGACCGCTATTTCCGCCCTGACCGCACTGCATCAGCTGGGGTATTCCCGTGTGAGCGTGTACGCCCGTTCGCTGCATAAGCTCGGTAGCGTGCAGGAGGCGGCGGACCGCCTGGGCGTTCAGCTGGAGCAGGTTTCCCTGGCTGATTTGCCGCAGAATCTTGCGGAGCGCGGTCATCACCCGGTGGTGTCTACTCTTCCAGCGCATGCGGCGGATGAGTGGGCGAGCCAGCTGAGCGGGCTGAAGGGCGCCTCCGCAACGCACCAGCCGGTACTGCTCGATGTTGCGTATAACCCGTGGCCTTCGGTGCTGGCGAGCGTTTGGGAGGCTAACGGAGGCACGGTGGTTTCTGGCCTGGAGATGCTGCTGTACCAGGCGGTGGAGCAGGTGCTGCTGTTTACCGACCGCACCCTGTCTGAGGGTGAGCTGCTGGGCTTGGTGAATGCGATGTGCGCGGCGGTTGGTCTTGCCCCTCGTGCTTCCGTTTCGTGAAAAAAGCGTGCTTTCACTCGCTCAGTAAACAGGCATTTTATACACTATTTATACACGTGAAGAATTATTATTCCTTCCTCCTGCGCTGCGGTGCGGGTGCGATGAAAAGAGGTTAACCTATGGCCCTGCGTTGGCTCACTGCCGGAGAATCCCACGGCGAGGCGCTCGTCGGCATTATTGAGGGCGTACCCGCCGGTGTGGAACTCACCAGCGACATGGTGCGTGACGCCCTGGCTCGTCGCCGCCTCGGCTACGGCCGCGGTGCCCGCATGAAGTTCGAGGAGGACCGCGTGCGCATCCTGGGCGGTGTGCGTCACGGCCTGACTCAGGGCGGCCCGGTCGCGATTGAGATTGCAAACACCGAGTGGCCCAAGTGGACTGACGTGATGAGCTCCGACCCTGTGGATCCGAAGCTGATTGAGGGTCGTGCGCGTAATGCTGCGCTGACCCGTCCGCGCCCCGGTCACGCTGATTTTGCGGGTATGCAGAAGTACAACTTCTCTGAGGCTCGCCCGGTGCTGGAGCGCGCCTCCGCACGTGAGACTGCGACCCGCGTGGCTCTTGGTGTGGTTGCCGCCCAGATTTTGAAGGCTCTGGGTGTTGAGCTGGTTTCTCACACCGTGGCTGTGGGTGGCGTGCACGCTCCCGAGGGTGCCCCGGTGCCTTCGCCCCGCAACGTTGACCAGCTGGACGCTGACCCGCTGCGCTGCTTCGACAAGGCAACCTCCGACGCGATGGTTCAGCGCGTGGATGAGGCGCACAAGGACGGCGAGACCCTCGGCGGTGTGGTTGAGGTGCTCGCGTACGGTATGCCTCCCGGACTGGGTTCGTACGTGCACTGGGACCGCCGCCTGGACGCGCGCCTTGCCGCAGCGCTGATGGGTATTCAGGCTATTAAGGGCGTTGAGGTTGGCGACGGTTTCGCGACCGCTGACCGCCCGGGCACTGCCGCTCACGACGAGATTTCCATCGGCGAGCACGGCGTTACCCGCGATACCAACCGTGCAGGTGGTATTGAGGGCGGCATGAGCATTGGTGACCTGCTGCGTGTGCGCGCGGCAATGAAGCCCATTGCGACCGTGCCGAAGGCTCTGAAGACCATTGACACTTCCACCGGTGAAGAGGCTCGCGCCCACCACCAGCGTTCGGACGTGTGTGCTGTTCCCGCCGCTGGCGTGGTTGCGGAGGCTATGGTCGCCCTGGTGCTCGCTGAGGCTGCACTGGAGAAGTTTGGCGGCGACTCGATTGGTGAGACTCGCCGCAACATGGATTCCTACCTGGACGCTATTCCGGCGTCTCTGGCGTGGGAGTCTAACGTGGCTGGTTGGGACGCGTAGTGCCCCTTCCGGCGGAGTCTGAGGGCCGCGGCACGAAGGGTCGCGGTTCCGGGGAGGTTTCTGTGGAGCAGGGTGTTCGCCCGGTCGCTTCGAGCCCCCTTGCGCGTATTGCTGCGGCAACGCAGCGTGCGCGAGGGGGCGCTTCGCCGCGCCCGGAAACCGGCGCAGAATCCGGTGTATCTGAACCCGGTGTACCTGCTGCGGCTGAGCAGAGTGTTGAGGCTGCGGGCGCTGGGGTTCGTGAGACTGCCGCATCTGTTTCTTCTGTGCGCCCGGCTTCTCGCGTGCCTACCCCCGCTGACCTGATGCGTTCTGGCGCCCGCCCCCTGCCCGCCGCTGCTGCGGTGAGCACGCAGGGTGTGCGCCTGTACGCCTCCTCGGCCTCCGAGGATGCCGACCCGGCGCTCGGCCTGGACGAGGACCTGCGCCTGAAGCTGCTCAGCGCCCTGCAGGGCATGGGCACCGCTGAAGAGGAATCCCGCAAGGAGCCCGCGAATGCGGAAGCACCCAAGCCGACTGTGCCTAAGCCTGCAGCGCCGTCAGTAGTTGCTACGCCGAAGCCTGCCGCACCGAAACCGACTGTGCCTAAGTCTGCCGCGCCCAAGCCGGCACCTCCGAAGCAGGCTCAGCCTGCAGAGGCGGCGGGGGAGAGCGCTTCTGCTCCCGTGCAGAAGGCTGAACCCCAGTCTGCGCCGGCTACGCCCAAGCCTGCCGTGCTCAAGCCTGCACCTGCACATCCTGTAGCTGTGCCCGCGGCTGAACCCGCCAAGCCGGTCCGTCCGACCCCGGCGCTGTTCGGCAAGGTTCAGGTTGCTGCGCCTGCCGAACCTGCAGTACCTCCCGCGGAAGAAGAGAACCAGGCAGGGGAGAAGCCCTTCGACGCTTCCGAACTGCCCGCAACCCCGGCTGAATCTGCCGCACCCGCAGAGCTCGCCGTTCCCACCGAATTTGTCGCGCCCGAAAACACCTCCGCAGACGCGCTCGCAGAAGACGAGTCCGTCGGCGCTCGCATCCACCCGCAGCAGGTGCGTGAAATGCACGAGAACTTCGCGGAACGCTCCCGACCCATCGTGCTCATCGGCCCCATGGCGGCAGGTAAGACCTACATCGGTACGCACCTGGCGCGTTTCTACGGCTACGAGTTCCTCGACGCCGACCAGCTCATCGTCGAACGCTACGGCGAAGTCTCCGAAATCTTCGAGATCTTCGGTGAGGCGTACTTCCGCGAGCTCGAACGCAAAACCATCGAAGAGGTCCTCACCTCGCCCGTGTACCGCAACACTGTGTTCTCCCTGGGCGGTGGCGCGCCCATGACCGACTCGGTCGCGGAGCTGCTCAAGGACGAATGCGTAGTGTACATCCTCGTTGATGCTGACACCGTCACCCCGCGCATTACCGGCAACAAGACCCGCCCGCTGCTGCAGCCGAACCCGGTCGAGCGGTGGACCGAAATTTTTGAGCGACGCCGCAGCCGATACGAAGAGCTGGCACACTTCACCCTGGACGCACGAGGCGGCCGCCCCATCACCGAGATGACCGCTGAAATCCAGGCGTACGTGACCGCAACCCGCACCTCCCGCGCGCAGCGCCCCCAAGCATAACCCCTCACCTGTGAAAGGACACATGATGAGCACTCAGCCCACCCCCACTTTCGGTGCCTCCGGCGCGGAAGATATCACCCGCATCCCGGTGACCGGCAGCTCCCCGCGTGAGAACTATGAGGTTCTCATCGGCCACAACCTGCTCGGTAAAATCCCCGAAATTCTGGGCAACCGCGCCAAGAAGGTGCTCGTGATTCACCCGCGTGCCCTGCGTTCCACCGGTGAGCTGGTCATGGAAGACCTGCGCGCCATGGGCTACGAATCGTTCAGCGCCGAAATTCCGGACGCTGAAGAGGCGAAGCACTACCAGGTGGCGGCGTTCTGCTGGCAGGTGCTCGGTCAGAACGACTTCACCCGCACCGACGCGATTATCTCCGTGGGTGGCGGCGCCATTACCGACGTTGCCGGTTTCGTCGCGGCAACCTGGCTGCGCGGCGTGCGCGTGGTGCACATTCCGACCACCCTGCTCGGCATGGTGGACGCTGCCGTGGGCGGTAAGACCGGCATCAACACCGCCGAGGGTAAGAACCTGGTGGGCGCGTTCTGGCCGCCCGCCGCAGTGCTCTGCGAGATTGGCACCCTGCGCACCTTGCCTGAGCATGAGCTGCTGACCGGTATGGGTGAGGTCGTCAAGTGCGGCTTCATCGCAGACCCCGAAATTCTCGACCTGATTGAGGCGAACCCGAACGCCGTACGTGACTCGCAGTCCGCCGTGATGCGTGAACTCATTGAACGCAGCGTGCGCGTGAAGGCTGAGGTCGTCTCCGAGGACCTGCGCGAATCCGGCCGCCGCGAAATCCTGAACTACGGCCACACCCTCGCCCACGCCATCGAGCGCAACGAACGCTACCAGTGGCGTCACGGCGCGGCAGTGTCCGTCGGCATGGTCTACGCCGCCGAACTGGCGCTGGCAACCGGCCACGCCGACGAAGAACTTGTCGCACGTACCCGCCGCATCCTCGAATCCCTGGGCCTGCCCACCTCTTACAAGGCAGACGCATGGCCCCAGCTGCTCGAAGCAATGCGCCGCGACAAGAAGGCACGCGGCAACCTGCTGCGCTTCATCATTCTTGACGGTTTGGCTCGCCCGCGCGTCTACGAGGTGCCGGACGACTCGATCCTGTACATGACCTACCAGGAGATTACCGAGTAGGCGTGAGTCCCGTACATTTACCGGATGCACCCGGCGCGTGTTTGCTAATACGCGCCAGCCACGCGGGGTGCCACAGAAACTGTGACGCCCCTGCTAGGCAAATTCGTGCGCATCCTGTAGAATGTACGGGACATATTTTTGCTCATTGAAAACTTAGCGCCGCGCCGGTGTATCACTACGGCGTGAGCGTCGATGACACGAAGGAGAGCCCCATGGCATCCACTACCGATATTAAGAACGGCGCCGTCCTGAAGATTGACGGCAACCTCTGGTCCGTCGTAGAGTTCCAGCACGTTAAGCCCGGTAAGGGCGGCGCATTCGTCCGCACCAAGCTGCGCAACGTTACCTCCGGCAAGGTCGTCGACCGTACCTTCAACGCTGGCGCTAAGATCGAAACCGCAACCGTTGACCGCTCCGACTACCAGTACCTGTACCAGGACGGCGACGACTACGTCTTCATGGACATGAAGACCTACGACCAGATCAACGTTCCCGCAACCGTTGTCGGCGACGCAGCAAACTACATGCTCGAGTCCCAGACCGCAACCATCGCAATGCACGAGGGTAGCCCCCTGTACATCGAGCTACCCGCATCCGTGGTCCTCGAAATCACCTACACTGAGCCCGGCCTGCAGGGTGACCGCTCCACCGGAGGCACCAAGCCCGCAACCGTTGAGACCGGCTACGAAATCCAGGTTCCCCTGTTCCTGGAAACCGGCACCAAGGTCAAGGTTGACACCCGCACCGGTGAGTACCTTGGTCGTGTGAACGACTAATGAATTCGCGTACTAAAGCCCGATTGCGCGCCCTCGAAGTGCTCTTCGAGGCGGATCAGCGCAACGAAGATTATATTGAGGTACTCCGCCGCCGCCGACTGTACACGGTAGCGCAGATCTCTGCTTACTCTGAGGAAATCATTCGTGGCGTCCGCGACCACGACGAAGAGATCCGCGAGTTTGTGGAGACTTACGCCCGTGACTGGTCCTTCGAGCGTATGCCCGCCGTGGACCGTGCCGTGCTGCGTATTGGCACTTGGGAGCTTCTGTACAATGACGAAGTTCCGGATGCTGTCGCAATTTCTGAGGCTGTCGGTCTGGCGCGTGTGCTGTCCACGAACGAATCTCCGAAGTTCGTGAACGGTCTGCTGGATAAGCTCCGTCAGGTGAAGCCGACCCTGCTCGCGTAAGACGTCCCGCCGCGGCCTGCCCGCCAGCCCCGTAGCTGGGTTGGTTTGCTGCCGTTGAGGATGTGCCCGCAGGGGAGCGTACGTGAAACCCCCGCCGTACTGTAGTTCGCTACAGGACGGCGGGGGTTTTCTGTGTCTAGGTTGCGCTTGGTTGGTGCAGTTCTGCGTGGGGTTCCGTATTGGGTGCGGATGCGCTCGCAGGATTTGTTAGCAACAGTTGAGGCTTCACCGGACAACGCGGGCGGGGGAGTGCCCCCTCTGCGGCGCTGAGCGCCTTGAGGACGGAGCCCCCGCCCTGCGTGCCCGGTATGCGCCTCGTGCAGTATCAGCTACTCGCTTTGAGCGGATGCGGTCGCCTCGCGTGCCCGGCATGCGCCTCTATGCATACCTCAGATATGCCCTTGTCTGCACCTATATGAACGGAATATTGCCAAAATGGACAAATAGGGAACCAGGGTGTGTGCTCTGTGGATATATGTTAGGGTAATGGCATCAACCGATAACATTCCGCTGAATTCCACACGTTGTTGCGTGGATAATTCTGCGGTTTTACACAACCACACACCAGAAAAGAACCAACAATGATGTTCAACCGTAGTTCTATTGCCGCGCTTTCTGCGGCAATGATGCTCACCCTGTCCGCTTGTTCTGGCGGCGCGCAGGTCAGTGCAGAATCGAGTGCTTCCACTTCCGCGAGCACTGAATCGGCAAGCACCGAGGCTTCCGCTACCCCCACTCCTTCGCCCACTCCGACCGGCCCGTCTGGCTCCGAAATCGAACTGATTTACGCGAGCATGGACGTGAACCGCAACTCGCAGGAAGCCGCTGAGGCAACCGATAAAGCTGCGCACGCCGCATTGGAGCAGCATTTCCGCCTTTGGAATGCCTGGAGGCACGGGGATATCGAACACACCAGCGATGAGGAGCTGGTCCGGTACGTACATAAAGACGTGCTCGAAAGCGTGAAGAAGACTGTGGAGAATTTTTATGAGCTCTCTCAGGAAGCTCCCGCGAACGGCGATATTATCTTCCGTGATGCTAAGACAAAAGAGATTTACGGAAGCATTAAGGATGACGGGTCACGCGTATACAATACCGGCGTGGTTATCACCTACTGTGAAGACTGGAGTGATCTTCGCCGGGTAGATGGTGAGAAAGTTGATTCACCTCTCCAGACGCGAGAAATCACTTTTATTCGTCGCGCAGAGGATGGTGCGTTCGTTATTGCCAAGATGCGAACCGTACATAAAGGTTGCGACAACCAAGCAGACGCTACGAGCGAGGCAACCGCACCCGCTCAAGGTGAGTAGCTGATGTGCCCTGTACAATGTGCCTCGGCTGCTTTTGGGCAAGATGCCCACTAGCGGAATGAGTACAGAAAACCCGGCTATCCTATAGTCTGCTACAGGTTAGCCGGGTTCTTATGTATTCGGGGAGTTACCAGAATGGGAAGAGCCCCACCGTGTACTACGCACGGTGGGGCTCTCCCTTTATCTCATTAGCTCTCTCGCAAGCTCTCAGGTTAGGCGTTGTCCTCCAGAACCTCGAAACGGGGGAGCGTACCCACCAGCTTCTGAGTCTCCAGCGAGACAGTCACCAGACGCTTGATCAAGTCGACGATGTACCGCGGGTCATTGACAGCACGGCAGTAATCGTTCGGGTCATTCGTAATGAGCGACTTCTTATCAGTCTTCACCTGGTAGCGGTCGATGACCCATTCCAGTGCAGACCTGCCGTTCACCTGGTACTCGTAGGCTTCCTCCGGGATGCCCTTGAGAGTCAAGTGCCCGTTGTACTTGATGCGAGTCTTATCCTTCTTGGGACCAAACTGTAGCTTCTGCACCCGGTAGAACTCGAAGCGCTCCTCAAGGTCCTCGGGAGCGGGGGAGGAGACCACCTCATCGAGAGGGTAGGGCTCCACGCTCTCGTAACCCAGGTGAATCTCTGCCAGGGCGCGACCAGCACGCGAGTACTCCCAGAAGCCCTTCACCAGGGGGATACGCGGGAGCATCTTCTTCAAATCCGCCGCGTACTTCTCACGGTACTCCGGGTGGTGCAACAGCGCGTAGATGTAGTAGAAGATATCCTCCTTCGCGATGCCCTCGTCACCATAGGTGCTACGGTATGCTACCAGGGTAGCGTCGGTAATGTTCTCCTTGCGGGTGTAGCCGTCCACGACCTCGCCGCCGCCCAGGTTGAGGTTGAGTCCTCCGTCATCCTCAACGACCGGCTCATAGGTGTAGAGGCTAAAGGTCTGAGCATCTCCCACGAGGTGCAGGTCAGGTAGCGTGTCGGTAATAAGCACGCTGAAATCCTTGGTACCGGCAACTGAAGTGATAATCGCGATGTTTTCGTGCTCCGGGGTCGGGAAGAGCTTCTGCAATTGGTACGTACGATTGTTGAACTGGTTCGTCAGATCGAAGTACACCGATTGCTTACAGAACGGACGGTACAGTGAAGCGCGCACCTTCGAGGGGTCAAAGGTACCCTTCTTACCTCGAACGATATCGGTCTTGTTGATAGCGTCCCAGGTAAACTGCGTCGAGTCGAAGTCAACGAAATCTTCGACTTTAATTTTATTCGCGGGTCCGTCAGCCTGCTGGTAGCGGTCGACCTCGGAGTTGTAGAACTCAATCATGCGGCGCACATTGTCCTCGACCGCGCGTACCGAGAAGTTGTACACCCACGCGTCACGGCTCGTCGCCAGGCCACGAGAGTAAAGCTGGAAAACGCCCGGGGTGTTCGGCTTACCCTTGGTCGCCTTATCGCCGATGGGCTGGTAGGTGTCATACTTCTCGTCACGCTGGTTAATCCAGTCGGCAGCCTCGTTGGGAACAATAACCTCCCACTCGGTATGCGCGATAGAACCCTCTCGCGCGATGATGTCGAGCTTCTCCTCGCGGCTCAGGTAGTCGCCAATATCGCGGTAGTGCAGCACGGCCTCGCCCGTGTGCGAGGGGTCCTTCACGAGCACGCAAATAGTCACAGGGGTACGGGAACCCGAACCGAAAATCTTGCCGCCCTCGCGGCGAGACTGCTCGCCCGAGGTGCGCTGGTTACCGCGCAGGTTGTACACGTATAGCTTCGAGAATTCGCCCACCAGGCACTTGCGCAGGCCATCCGCCGCGTTGCCGTCAATGAAAGAGCCGTTGGAAACGAAAGCAATGACACCGCTATCCTTCACCCGGTCCGATGCCCAACGAATCGCACGAATATACGAGTCGTAGATGCTGTTCTTCAGCGTGGCCGTAGAACGCGCAACGTAGGTATTCTCGATGCGCTCATCCAGCTTGGGGTACTTCTCGTTCTGGTTATTATCATTCGCGCTGTTCTGACCCGAGGAGTACGGCGGGTTCATCACAATCACCCGAATATCCTGCTCAAGCTCACGCTCCGCGCGCTCGCTATTGGCGCGGAACGCCGGCAGGTTCAGGTGGTGCGAAGACTCGGAAAGCTGGAAGGTATCCGTCAGAACCATGCCGTTGAACGGCACGTACTCCGAGCCCAGACCGTGCTCCTTCGCCACCTCGCCGTACACCGTCTCGATGTTAATCGCCGCAATGTAGTACGAGAGCAACACAATCTCATTCGCGAACAGCTCGCGAGTGTACTTGCGCTCCAGGTCCTCGGGGCGAATCAGGCCCAGCTGCAGCAGGCGGGTGATGAACGTACCCGTGCCCACGAAAGGCTCAATAATGCTCACGCCCTCATCAGAGAGCGACTTGCCGAAGGACTCCCGCAGAGCCACATCCGCCGAGCGGAGGATATAATCCACCACCGGAACCGGGGTAAAGACAATACCCAGGCGCTCCGCAATGCGCGGGAAGGCGTTCTGGAAGAACTTATCGTAGAGGTCCTTAATCACGTGCTGCTTCGCCGCCGCATTATCGAGGTCCTTCACGCGACGCTGAACCGACTCGTAGAAGGCCGACAGCGACTCGCGCTCCTTCTCAAAGGCCGCGTTCGCGTTCAGATGGTCCACCACGTTCTGCATGGCCAGCGAAATCGGGTTCAGCTCGGTAAAGCGGTGCCCGGCGAACATCGCGTCAAAGACAGGCTGGGTAATGAGGTGCTGTGCCAGCATCTCGATGGCCTGGTCCTCGTCAATCGCGGGGTTCAGGGTCTGCTGCAGGCCCTCCACAAACTGAGCGAAGACGGTACGCAGCTCGCTTTCGGGAGCCGCCTCATCCAGCAGGTGACGAATCATCGTGATATGGCGGCCCGCAATGGTCGCAATATCCTTCGACCAGTCATCCCAGTACTCGCGGGTGCCCACCTTGTCCACAATCTTGGCGTACACGCCGTCCTTCCACTCCTGGGCGGGGAAGGTCAGGGTCGTCTGCTCAGCCGGGGTGATGGAATCATTTGGTGCCTCAGTATCGTTCGCGCCGATGCTGTCCTTCTCCTTCTTCGGCGCCAGGTCAACGGTCTGCACAATAATCGACTCGGGGTCGGAGGCGTTCAGCTCGATCTGGTGAATCGTCGCGTCCATGCGCTCATCGTGCGCGCGGAGCGCCTGGAGCACCTGCCACACCACCTTGTAGCGCTTGTTATCGCTCAGTGCCTGCGCGGTGGACATGCCGTCGGGAATAGCAATCGGCAGAATAATGTAGCCGTACTTCTTACCCTCGGCGCGACGCATCACGCGGCCCACCGCCTGAATAACATCCACCATGGAGTTGCGGGGGTTCAGGAAGAGCACCGCGTCAAGGTTCGGAACGTCCACGCCCTCGGTCAGGCAGCGAGCGTTCGTCAGGATGCGGCAAATCGGGCCCTCCTCATTCGGCTCCTGCTTGAGCCAGTTCAGGAGCTCGGCACGGCTCTGCGCGTTAAAACCGCCGTCAATGTGACGAACCTGCACGCCCAGGTCGTCGGTCAGGTCGTCGTTCTCGCGGTTGCGCAGGTTAATGCGCACGAGGTCCTCGAACTCGCGCTCAATCTTCTGGGAATCCTTAATCGAACGGCTGAAGGCCACGGCACGCTTCATGGGCTCGATGTCATCGCCGAAGGAAGCCTCCAGCTCACCGCTGCGGCGCTTGGCGAGGCCGTTCCAACAACCCACCAGCTTCGCCACATCATCAATGGCGAGCTCGTTAGACTCATCAGCCAAAAGGTTCTGGAAAGAGGTCGCAATCTGCGACTCGGAAACGCCCAGCACCAGAACCTTGTAATCGGTCAGCAAACCCTTCTCAACAGCCTCGCCAAAGCCGATACGGTAGAACACCGGACCGAAGGTATCCATGTCATCCATGGAACAGAGCACGGCGGCCTTCTCGCTCGCCTGGAACTTCGTGTCCTCATTAAAAATCTTGGGGGTAGCCGTCATGTAGACGCGCTTGCGGCCCGACACACACGTATCGTCGTGAATCTTCACGAAGTTCGACTCCGATTCATCCGCCAGAGTCACACCGGTCGTGCGGTGCGCCTCATCGCAAATAATCAGGTCAAACTCGCCGACACCCGCATCCTGAGCCGCAGACACAGCATCAATAGAGTGGTAAGTAGAGAAGACCACTTCAAGGCCCTCATCCAGCGGGTTAGCGTTCATCGCGTTTGCCAGCTTGGTGCCGTCCGTCGTGGCAGGTATCTGCAGGTCCTCAACGCGCAGGTTTGCTAGGTCGTCATTAGCACCACCGCGCTTCCTCTCGCGGCCCACCTTCGAATCGGAGCACACCGCATAAGCATGGAACGGACCCTCAATCTCGTTCGAGAACTCCGAAATGGACTGCGACATCAGCGCCAAGGAAGGCACCATAAAGAGCACACGCGCGTGACCGCCATTCTGCTCGGCAAACTTCTCAGCCAAGCGAATAGCGGTAAAAGTCTTACCCGTACCGCAGGCCATAATCAGCTGACCGCGGTCGTTCTCCTGCAGACCAATCAAGGTATTCGTAATAGCTCGGTCCTGGTGCGGGCGGAGCTCCTTATGCGGCTTGTGACCCACCTGCTGCTCGCTCGGGTCATCCAGGGAATAAGTCGACCAATCGATATTAGAATCGCGGAAATTCTGCAGGCCCATGCGCTGCACAGGGAAGCGCTGCTCCTCCAGCATCTTCTCCGCATTCTTCGACCACTTATCGGTCGTGGACACAATAATGCGGTGCGTAAACGGCTCACGACCAGAAGCCGAAATAAAGGAATCGATATTTTCCTTAGCAATCGTGCTCTGCTCATCGTAGAACTTGCACTGAATAGCGGTCACGCCGCCGTCAACATTCTCAGCCACCAGGTCGATACCAATATCGCCGTAGCCCTCGCGGCCCTCCCACTCGTTCCACAGATGCACATCCTTATACAGGCGGCTCTGGATACTGTCCTGGGTCAGGAACAGCTTAGTCAGGCGCTCCAAACGGTCGCCCTGTTCGCGGGTATTACGGGCAGTATCTCGAAGCTGATGAATCAAGCTGTCAAAGTCCCTCGACGTCTTCGTCGAAGCGTCGGCAGGGGTGCCGGAGGCGGTCATGAACTCTCCTAAATGGTGTGAGTTGATAGAGATGTACCCCTTCATCTTATACGTCAGCCAGGTATATAGCCTCTCCCATGGTCATCGGGGCCCTCCCTTGGGTCAGGTGCGCTGAACCTACCGAGGGCACGCGCTGGTCAGGAAGTCTTTCTACGTGCTACATCTAAGTGAGCGGTCTCTCGCCGAACCTGAACGTAGCCTGTGAACTGTGGTACCCTACTAGAAGCACAAAACCTTTAAATCCGTCCCGTGAGGCGGGGAAGGAGACGGCTATGCCTGGGTCAACTGTACCCACATCCGGCGCGAATCAGGGGCGAAATCTAACCGCAGCCCCCCATTCGGCAACCCCTCAAAGCACCTCCGAGGACGTGACCACCGTCGGCCGCACCATCCTCAGCGAGGACGAAATCCGCCGCGCCCTCACCCGCATCGCCTACGAAATTATTGAAACCAATAAAGGCGTAGAAAACCTCGTACTCATCGGCATCCGCTCCCGCGGCGTGCCCCTCGCCGTACGACTCGCAGCCCGCATCCAAGCCATCGAGCCGAACTTCAACGCAGAAACACGAATCGGCGCCCTGGACATCACCGCCTACCGCGACGACCAGCGAACCGGCGGCACCACCTCCCCAGACACCACAGGGGAAAGCATCATGCCCACCATCGGCATTGAAGGCAAAACCGTAGTCCTCGTTGACGACGTCCTCTACTCCGGCCGCACCGTACGCGCCGCACTCGACGCACTCAACGCCCACGGACGACCCGCCCTCGTACGCCTGGCAGTCCTCGTAGACCGCGGACACCGGCAACTACCCATCCGCGCCGACCACGTGGGCAAAAACCTGCCCACCAGCGCCAGCGAAACCGTGCGCGTAGTACTGACTGAAACCGACAACGCAACAGACCGAGTTGACATTATCCAGCTGGGAGGGCTCTCATGAAGCATCTGCTCGACACCCGCGAACTAACCCGCGAAGAAGCCATCGAAATCCTTGACGTCGCCGACTACATGGCGCAGGTCAAAGCCGAAAACCGCACCCTCAACGTGCTCAACGGCAAGACCGTCGTCAACCTCTTCTTCGAGGACTCCACCCGAACCCGCCTCTCCTTCGAAGCCGCAGAGAAGCGCCTGGGCGCCGCCGTCACCAACTTCTCCGCATCTGGCTCCTCCCTGTCTAAGGGCGAGTCGCTCAAGGACACCGCGCAGACCCTCAAGGCGATTGCCGCGGATGCGTTCGTGATCCGCCACTCGGCATCCGGCGCACCGCAGCGCCTCGCCGAGGCAGGCTGGACCGACATCCCCGTACTCAACGCGGGCGACGGCACCCACGCACACCCCACCCAGGCACTGCTCGACGCCGTATCCCTGCGCCAGTACAAGGCAGAACGCGACGGCCTCGACAGCCCCCGCGGCACCGACCTGTCCGGCATGCGCGTGCTCATCGTTGGCGACATCCTGCACTCGCGTGTGGCACGCTCCAACCTCTGGCTGCTGCACACCCTCGGCGCACAGGTCGTCTTCGTCGCACCGCCGACCCTGCTACCGCTGAATACCGCCTCCTGGGTTGAAGAAGCCGGCCTGGAAATCTTCCACGACTTCGACGAAGCCATCGCCACCAACCCCGACGCCGTGATGCTGCTGCGCATCCAGAAGGAACGCATGCGCGCCGCGTACTTCCCCTCCGCCGAGGAGTACACCGACCTGTGGGGCCTGACCGCCGAACGCTTCGCAACCCTGCAGGCGCAGCCGCAGCCGGTCGCAATCCTGCACCCGGGCCCCATGAACCGCGGCCTGGAAATCTGCACCGAAGCCGCCGACGCCACCAACTCCTGGGTCCTGCGCCAGGTCAGCAACGGTGTGGCGTTGCGCATGGCGGTGCTCTACCTGCTTCTGACCGACGGCTCCAGCGCCAAGCTCTACGCCGGCGATGAATCCTAAACGACCTTCCTAACGAGAGGAACCAACACCATGAGCAAGTACCTGATCAAGGGCGCAAGCCTCTACGGCGAAAAGGTCGCCGACATCCTCATCGAGGACGGCGTGATTAGCCGCATCGCAGAGAACATTGACGCCGCAGACGCACAGGTCGTCGAGGCGGCAGGCCAGGTGGCGCTGCCCGGTCTGGTCGACATCCACACCCACCTGCGTCAGCCCGGCTACGAGGCATCCGAAACCGTTGAGACCGGCACCCGTGCAGCAGCCCTGGGCGGCTACACCGCAGTGTTCGCCATGGCAAACTCCATGCCCGTGGCAGACACCGCCGCAGTCGTTGAGCAGGTTGACCGCCTCGGCAAGGAATCCGCATGGTGCCGCGTGCAGCCCATCGGCGCAGTAACCGTGGGCCTGAAGGGCGAGCGCCTCTCCGACATTGGCGGCATGGCGAACTCCACCGCGAACGTGCGCGTGTTCTCTGACGACGGCATGTGCGTGTACGACCCCGCCGTGATGCGCCGCGCCCTCGAATACGTCAAGACCTTCGACGGCGTTATTGCGCAGCACGCGCAGGAGCCGCGCCTGACCGAAGGCGCCCAGATGAACGAAGGTAAGGTGTCCGCTGACCTGGGCCTGGCCGGTTGGCCCGCCGTCGCCGAAGAGGCAATCATTGCCCGCGACGTGCTGCTGGCTGAGCACCTGGACTCCAAGCTGCACATCTGCCACCTGTCCACCAAGGGCTCCATTGAGGTTGTGCGCTGGGCTAAGTCCCGCGGCGTGAAGGTGACCGCGGAGGCAACCCCGCACCACCTGCTGCTCACCGATGAGACCGCACGCACCTACGACCCGATTTTCAAGGTGAACCCGCCGCTGCGCACCGAAGAGGACGTTCTGGCACTGCGCCAGGCAGTTGCTGACGGCATCATCGACGTGATTGGTACCGACCACGCACCGCACCCGGCAGAGACCAAGGAATGTGAGTGGGCGTGCGCCGCGAACGGCATGACCGGCCTGGAGCAGGCGCTGTCCATCATCCAGATGACCCTGGTTGACACCGGCATGATTACCTGGCGCGATGTGGCACGCATCCTCTCCGAGCAGCCCGCGAAGATCGGCCGTCTGGAGGCCGAGCAGGGCCGCCCGCTGGCCGAGGGCGAACCGGCCAACATTGTGCTGGTTGACCCGAAGGCAACCCGCGTAATCAAGCCGGAGGAGCAGGCCACCAAGGGTAAGAACAACCCCTACCGCGGCATGGAGGTTCCCGGCTCGATTCGCGCAACCTTCTACGCCGGCCACCCGACCGTGCTGAACGGCGAGCTGGCCACCCCGCGCAAGTAAGTTCGCACAGGTTAGTTCGCGCCGCTCAGCCGCGAGGTGAACCGCGTAGTGACCGTGCCGGCGGTGGCGGGTTTAGGCCCGCCACCGCCGCGCGGGGACTATAGAACGCAACCGGGAGCACCGTCCCCAACCCCACCAACCCAGGCCGAGACAATCGACCGAGACACCAACCGAAAGAGAGAACCTTCGTGGGAAAGTTCCTGACTGCCGTCATCTGCATCGCCCTGGTCGCCCTGTGCATCTACGGCATGTGGCACGGATGGCGCTCGCGCCTGGCACGCCAGGCGAACATGTTCGGCTCCCTCAAGGAAGTTCCCGAACGCTACGAGGGCATGACCGCTGACGCCGCTTTCGAGGGCGAGTACGTCAGCACCACGATCTTCGGTAACTGGCTGGACCGTGTGGGTTTCGATTCGCTCGGCTTCAAGAGCAAGTCCACCCTGCTGATTTACCCGGACAGCATCATCTTCACCCGTAACGGCGCGAAGGACCTGTGGATTCCGGCGAAGAAGCTCGCGGTCATCACCACTGACCGCGGTATGGCGGGTAAGGTTGTGGAGAAGAACGGCCTGGTCGTGATTGGTTGGACCTTGGACGGTCACCGCGTGCAGACCGGCTTCCGCACCCGCTACGCTGAGGACAAGCAGGCGGTACTGCGGGAGCTGCGCCGCATCGCCCCGAACGCGGTGGATGCGCCCGAGAAGTGGGCGGCAGAACCGGAAGCCTAAATCCCGGTGTAATATCTCGGCGCAATATCGCGGTGTAATATCCCTGTGCACCCACCCCCATAGATTTTGCCTGAGGTCAGGCGAACACCCGCCGAAGGCACCATAGACTACCCCGGAACCTGCACGGTAGAGGCCGTACAGGAAGCGGGGGAGAACACCAGAGAAAAGGAAGAAGAGCATGACTGACATGACACGATCCGGCGCCCTGCGTACGGACCGCGCGCTGCTCGTCCTGGAGGACGGCACCGTCTACCGCGGCTACGGCTACGGCGCAACCGGCGCGTCCCTGGGCGAGGCGGTTTTCTCGACCGGTATGACCGGCTACCAGGAAACCCTGACCGACCCCTCCTATGCGGGTCAGATTGTGGTTCAGACCGCTCCCCATATCGGCAACACCGGCGTGAACACCACCGACGCCGAGTCCCGCAAGATTTGGGTTGCCGGCTACGTGGTTCGCGACGCAGCACGCGTGGCATCCAACTGGCGTTCTGAGCGCACCCTCGACGAAGAGCTCATCGAGCAGGGCATCGTCGGTATTCAGGGCATTGACACTCGCGCCCTGACCCGCCGCCTGCGTTCGAGCGGTTCGATGCGTGCGGGTGTGTTCTCCGGTGAGCACGCAGAACGCCCCGAAGCTGAACTGCTGGAGGAGGTGCGCGCCTCCGAGCCGATGGCTGGCCGTAAGCTCGCTGACTCCGTTTCGGTTGACACCGCCTACACCGTTGAGCCGCACCAGTTCAATTGGTTTGCACCCCCGGTCGCAACCATTGTTGCCCTGGACCTGGGCATTAAGGCGATGACCCCGCAGCGTTTCGCTGAGCGTGGCGTGCGCGTGCACGTGCTGCCCGCAAGCGCAACCCTCGAGGACATCTACTCCCACAACCCCGATGGCGTGTTCTTCTCCAACGGCCCCGGTGACCCGGCAACTGCTGACGAGCAGGTTGAGCTGCTGCAGGGCGTGCTGCGTAAGGGCACCCCGTTCTTCGGCATCTGCTTCGGTAACCAGCTGCTCGGCCGCGCCCTGGGCTTCGGCACCTACAAGCTGCCCTTCGGTCACCGCGGCATCAACCAGCCGGTCATGGATAAGACCACCGGCAAGGTTGAAATCACCGCGCAGAACCACGGCTTCGCTGTGGACGCGCCGATTGGCGACTACGTAACTGCACCGAACACCGAGTTCGGTCAGGTCATGGTCTCCCACGTGGGTCTGAACGACAACGTGGTTGAGGGCCTGACCTGTAAGGACATCCCCGCGTTCTCCGTGCAGTACCACCCCGAGGCTGCTGCGGGCCCGCACGATTCCGCCTACCTCTTTGACCGTTTCATCGACCTGATGGTCGCAACCAAGACTGCAAAGGAAGCATAAATGCCTCGTCGTACTGACCTTAATAGCGTCCTCGTCATCGGTTCCGGCCCCATCGTCATCGGTCAGGCAGCGGAATTTGACTACTCCGGCACTCAGGCGCTGCGCGTGCTGAAGGAGGAGGGCGTGCGCGTCATCCTCGTGAACTCGAACCCGGCAACCATCATGACCGACCCCGAGTTCGCGGACGCCACCTACATTGAACCCATCACCCCCGAGGTGATTGAGAAGATCATCGAGAAGGAAAAGCCGGACGCAATCCTGCCGACCCTGGGTGGTCAGACCGCACTGAACGCGGCTATCTCCCTGGATGAGCGCGGCGTGCTCTCCAAGTACAATGTTGAGCTGATCGGCGCGAACATTGAGGCGATTAACCTTGGTGAGGACCGTGAGGCATTCAAGGGCGTGGTGGAGCGCGCCGGCGGCGAGTCTGCACGCTCGGTGATTGTTCACTCCATGCCGGAGGCGCTGGAAGCCGCTAAGGAGCTGGGCTACCCGATGGTGGTCCGCCCCTCCTTCACCATGGGTGGTCTCGGCTCGGGTATGGCGTACAACGAGGAAGACCTCTACCGTATTGCCGGTGCCGGTATTCAGTACTCGCCGACCAGCGAGGTCCTGCTGGAGGAGTCCATCCTCGGCTGGAAGGAATACGAGCTGGAGATGATGCGTGACACCAACGACAACGTCGTGGTCGTCTGCTCCATCGAAAACTTCGACCCCGTGGGCGTGCACACCGGTGACTCCATCACCGTGGCACCCGCGTTGACCCTGACCGACCGTGAGTTCCAGAAGCTGCGCGACATCGCGATCAACGTGATTCGTGAGGTTGGCGTGGACACCGGTGGTTGTAACATCCAGTTCGCGATTGACCCGAAGACCGGCCGCATCATCGTCATTGAGATGAACCCGCGCGTGTCTCGTTCCTCGGCGCTCGCGTCGAAGGCTACCGGCTTCCCGATTGCGAAGATTGCGACCAAGCTGTCCCTGGGTTACACCCTGGATGAGATTCCGAACGATATCACCCAGAAGACCCCGGCATCCTTCGAGCCGACCCTCGACTACGTGGTCGTGAAGGTTCCGCGTTTCGCGTTTGAGAAGTTCCCGGCTGCTGACCCGACCCTGACCACCACCATGAAGAGTGTTGGCGAGGCTATGGCTCTGGGTCGTAACTTCACTGAGGCTCTGCAGAAGGCGATGCGTTCGCTGGAGCAGAAGGGTGCGTCCTTCTCGTTCAAGCCGCTGTCCCTGTCTGAGGCTGAGCTGGCTGAGCTGATTGAGAAGACGAAGGTTGCGACCACTCAGCGTATTTACCAGGTTCAGCAGGCTCTGCTGGCCGGTGCTACCGTGGAGCAGCTGCACGAGGTGACCAAGATTGACCCGTGGTTCCTGGATCAGCTGGTGCTACTGAATGAGGTTGCCGGCGTGGTTCACGCTAAGCGTGACAACCTTGACCCGGAGACTTTGAAGCTGGCTAAGCGTCACGGTTTCTCGGACGCTCAGATTGCTGAGATTATCGGCTCTTCTGAGGATGTTGTGCGCGGTGTTCGCCACGCTCTGGGTATCCGCCCGGTCTTCAAGACTGTTGACACCTGTGCTGCCGAGTTTGAGGCGTTCACTCCGTACCACTACTCCTCCTACGACCTGGAGGATGAGGTTGCGCACCACGAGAAGCCCTCGATTATGATTCTGGGTTCGGGCCCGAACCGTATCGGTCAGGGTATTGAGTTCGACTACTCCTGTGTGCATGCTTCGCTGGTGCTGCGTTCGCTCGGTTACGAGACTGTCATGGTTAACTGCAACCCTGAGACTGTTTCGACTGACTACGATATTTCGACTCGCCTGTACTTTGAGCCGCTCACCCTTGAGGATGTGCTTGAGATTGTTGAATCGGAGCGTCGTACCGGCGGTCTGATGGGCGTGTTCGTGCAGCTGGGCGGTCAGACTCCGCTGAAGCTGGCTCGTGCCCTGAAGGATGCGGGCGTGCCGATTCTGGGCACCACCCCCGAGGCTATTGACCTGGCTGAGGACCGCGGCGAGTTCTCTCGCGTGCTGGAGGAGGGCGGCCTGATTTCGCCCAAGAACGGTACCGCGTTCACTTTCGAGGGTGCTAAGCGCATCGCTGATGAGATTGGTTACCCGGTTCTGGTTCGTCCTTCGTACGTGCTGGGCGGCCGTGGCATGGAGATCGTCTACGATGAGGCGAACCTGGCACGCTACCTGGAGAACGCTACCGAGGTTTCGCCTTCGCAGCCTGCTCTGATTGATAAGTTCCTTGAGGACGCTATCGAGATTGACGTTGACGCCCTGTTCGACGGCGAGGAGCTGTACTTGGGCGGCGTCATGGAGCACATTGAGGAAGCCGGTATTCACTCGGGTGACTCCTCTTGTACTCTGCCTCCGATTACTCTCGGCCCGGACATCATCGCGAAGGTGAAGGACGCTACCGAGAAGATTGCTCGCGGTACCGGTGTGCGCGGCCTGATTAACATTCAGTTCGCCTACGTTTCCGAGAACCTGTACGTGATTGAGGCTAACCCGCGCGCATCCCGTACCGTTCCGTTCGTGTCGAAGGCTACCGGCGTGCAGCTGGCTAAGGCCGCCGTGCTGATTGGTCTGGGCAAGACCATTGCCGAGCTGAAGGCTGAGGGCTACCTGCCGCAGCACATGGACGGCGCATCCCTGCCGCAGGAGACCGCGATTGCTGTGAAGGCTGCGGTTCTGCCGTTCGCCCGCTTCCGCACCCCCGAGGGTGTGGTGGTCGATTCGCTGCTGAGCCCCGAGATGCGTTCGACCGGTGAGGTCATGGGCCTGGATCAGCACTTCGACACCGCGTTCGCGAAGGCTCAGGCCGGCGCAGGTTCGCCGATGCCGACCTCCGGTAAGGTGTTCATTTCGGTGGCCAACCACGACAAGCGTAACGTCATCATCTACGCGAAGATGCTGGAGTCGCTGGGCTTCGAGATCGTTTCGACCGGTGGTACCGCCGAGATTCTGCGCCGCAACGGCCTGAACTCGATTCTGGTGGCTTCGAAGTTTGCCGAGGCAAACGGCGACCACTCGATTGTGGACATGGTCCGCAACGGTGACATCGACCTGATTCTGAACACCCCCGCCGGTGGTGCCGCTCGTAGCGACGGCTACGAGATTCGTGCCGCCGCCGTGTCGGTCGGCTGCCCGGTGATGACCACCATCTCTGAGTTCGCCGCCGCCGTTCAGGCGATTACCGCTCTGCGCGAGCACAGCTGGGACATCATGAGCCTGCAGGAGCACGACGTCAAGCTGGCCGCCGCCGTGGACGCTCGCCTGGCTTCCGAGGGTGGCGAGGCGTAATGTCCGCTGCTTTTGGTGACCGCCTGGCGAAGGCGATGGCCGAGCGCGGCCCGCTGTGCGTGGGCATTGACCCGCACCCGAACCTGCTGGAGCAGTGGGGCCTGGAGGATTCCGCCGAGGGTCTGGCCGCCTTCACCGAGGCCGTGTACGAGGGTTGCGCACCCTTCGCGGCCGCGCTGAAGCCGCAGGTGGCGCTGTTCGAGCGTCACGGTTCTGCCGGCCTGGCCGTGCTGGAGGCGCTGTTCGCCCGCGCCGCCACCGACGGCGTGCTGATTGTGGCTGACGCGAAGCGCGGCGACATCGGCTCGACCATGAAGGCCTACGCGGATGCGTGGCTCGGCTCCTCCTCGCCGCTGGGTACCGATTCGGTGACTTTGAGCCCGTACCTGGGTTTCGAGTCGCTGCGTCCGGCGCTGGATTTGGCCGCCCAGAACGACCGCGGCACCTTCGTGCTGGCGCTGACCTCGAACCCCGAGGGTAAGAGCGTGCAGCACGTGGGTGCGTCGGAGTCCGAGGGCGCGGTGGCCAAGCGCATTATTGCCGCGGCGGTAGCCGAGAACACCTCCCGTCAGTGGGAGCAGATGGGCCCGTGCGGCCTGGTGGTCGGCGCGACCGTCGGCCAGGCGCTGGTTGACCTGGGCATTGACCTGGGTTCCTTCAACGGCCCGATTCTGTCGCCCGGTTACGGCGCGCAGGGTGCTTCGGCAGCTGATTTGTACCGCGTGTTTGCGGGCGTTGAGTCGCAGGTGCTGGTGAATTCCAGCCGTGGCGTGCTGGCCGCTGGTCCCTCTGTTGAGGGCCTGGCGAAGGCTGCGCAGGCGGCTCGTGATGACCTGTTGGCGGCTCGCGGCGCATAGTTCGCGTGTTGCGTGAGGGGCGTGTGCTCCGGTGGATTCTGTTGAGAGTCTGCCGGGGTGCGCGCCCCTTTTGCGTACACCTTGTGCGTGCCTCTTTTATCGCATTTTTTGGGTACACCTGCATGCATAATTTTTCCCCCGCCCGCTCGCGCCGATGCGAGTTTGCTCACCTCTGCGGTGGGGGAGTGCGCCCGCTCTGCAAGGTGCGTGTGTGGCTCCACTTTTGATAGGGCGAATACTCCGCTATGCTATAGGGGTACTCCCTGATATTTACGTGCTGACGTGCGTAGACGCATTGTTGGTGCGAGGGTGAGTGCCGCGGGTGGAACGAGGGTTCTCGTGCTATCCGTGTTACATTAGTTGATAAGTAAAATTCTATAACTCGCAGAAATGGGGGACCCAACCATGCCGCTGACTCCGCTAACTGAGGATGCGCGCGCCTCCGCCCGCGAGAAGGCAGTACTTGCCCGAGCACACCGCCAGGAAATTAAGCGTGCACTGAGTGACCGTGAACTTTCTGTGCGTCAGGTGCTTGATATGGTCGATTCCGACCCTGCACTGGCTAAAATGCCGGTGGGGCAGATGCTACGCGCACTTCCGGGCATTGGTGCCGTTCGAGCTGAACGCATCATTGAAGAACTTCATATTGCACCGACTCGCCGCCTTGGCGGCCTTGGTGTACACCAGCGTCGCAAGATGGTGGAGTACTTCAACCGTAATTCGCGGTATTTGAACCGTGCACGTCGTAAGACTGCTGGTCAGTCTTCCGAGTCTTCTCAGTCCTAATACATCGTGCCTTCAGCCGATGAAGGCGCAGTAAGGAAGCTATGTCTCAGCCGACTCTCACCGTACTGGCTGGCCCCACTGCTGTTGGCAAGGGTACGGTGTGCCAGTACATTCGTGAGAACTACCCGAACGTGTGGTTCTCTGTTTCCGCTACTACTCGTGGTCCTCGCCCCGGTGAGGTTGACGGTACTCACTACTATTTCGTTTCGATGGAAGAGTTTGACCAGATGATTGCTGACGGTCAGATGCTTGAGTACGCTGTGGTGCACGGTAAGAACAAGTACGGTACTCCGCGCGCTAAGGTCCAGGAGGCCCTGGACGCTGGCCGCCCGGTGATTCTTGAGATTGACCTGCAGGGTGCTCGCCAGATTCGCGAGACCATGCCGGACGCTCGCCTGATTTTCTTGGCTCCTCCGAGCTGGGATGAGCTGGTGTCGCGTCTGGTGGGTCGAGGTACCGAGAGTGAGCAGGAGCAAGCTCGTCGCCTTGAAACCGCGAAGGTTGAGCTGGCTGCTGAGAAGGAATTTGACGTCACGGTCGTCAACGACTCTGTTGAGCGTGCAGCGAAGGAGATTGCTGAGCTGATTGGCGCCGCCTAATCTGCATGCTTTGCGTTTGCGGTGGGGCTAGAGTTTCTTCCGACCTGTAGTTCTGCCGCGAGGCGTTGTGAAGGTGGGGGTTTCGAAGAGTTTTCTTCGGGCCCCCACCTTTTTCTATGGGCTGACACCTTTTGTCCAGGCTGGTACGTGCGTTTTAGCCGTTGAGAGGGTAGAATAGTTCTTTAGTTTTGACCGTGCCCTCAGTGCGCCCGGTTTGCGCCATAGCGCGAACGGTGTACGGGGGCGTTCGGTACGTACATTCCATCAAGCTATTTGGAGTTTTTAGTGGCAAACGAAATCAAGGAACACGAGGACTACAACTTCGTTGACGGTGTCGCTCCCGAGGGCATCGTGAGCCCCAGCGCTGACGCGCTGATTGAGAAGGCGGAGTCCAAGTACGGCCTGGTGATTTTCGGTGCCCGCCGTGCACGCCAGATTAACGCGTACTACGCTAACCTGCAGGACAATACTGCTGCGCACGTTGGCCCGCTGGTTGACGCTGAGTCGAACGAGAAGTCCCTGTCGGTGGCAATGCGTGAAATCATTGCTGACCGTGTTGTGGCAGAGCACCGCCCGGACGCTAAGTTCGACGAGGACGGCTACCCGATTCCCGAGGATCTGTCCGCTGTGATTGATTTCAGCGCGGCTGAGTTCTCTGGCGCTATCGAGGAGGAGTACATCCCCGCAGGTAGCGAAGAGGTTATTGCTATCGAAGAGGTTATCCTCGACGAGTCCGCTGAGTAATCTGCTTCTACAAGGATTCTTTGACGTACCATGCGCATTATCGTTGGTATTGGAGGGGGCATTGCTGCGTATAAGGCGGCGATGCTCCTTCGTCTTTTTGCGAAGAATGGCGACGAGGTAATCGCCATGCCCACCCCGAACGCGACGAAGTTCGTGGGTGTTCCCACCCTGGAGGCGCTGAGCGGCAACCCCGTCTCAACGGACGTGTTTGACCGTGTGCCGGAGGTGAACCACGTGCGTCAGGCTGAGCAGGCTGATGCTGTGGTGATTGCCCCGGCGACCGCTGATTTGCTGGCTCGTTTGGCGGCTGGTCGTGCTGATGATCTGCTGTCCTCTACGGTGTTGACGACGCACGCTCCGGTGATTTTGGCGCCGGCGATGCACACCCAGATGTGGGAGCATCCGGCGACTCAGGCGAATGTGCAGACGCTGCGTTCGTGGGGTTATCACGTGATTGAGCCTGCGATTGGGCGTTTGACGGGCCCGGATTCTGGTCCGGGTCGTATGCCAGAGCCGGAGGATATTTTCGCGGTGGCGCTGGATGTGATTGCTCGCTTCCCGAAGGGGCAGGTGCACCCGGTGTACACGCCCGGTTACGCGCCGACTGAGCCCCTGTACACGGGCACGGAGCAGGAGCGTATGGCGGCGGCGCGTGCGGCGACGCTGACTTCGGCGTTGCTGGGTCAGGGTGATTCGAGCCAGGTTGAGCCTGGTCAGGTTGATTCGGGCCAGGCAACTGGCGCATCCGAATCGCTGCGTGGTCCTCTGGCCGGTCGCCTCGTGGTCATTACCGCTGGCGGCACCCGTGAGGCACTGGACCCGGTACGCTTCCTCGGCAACCGTTCGACCGGCAAGCAGGGCGTGGCGCTCGCGGAGGCGGCACGCGACCTGGGCGCGACCGTGCACCTGATTGGTGCGAACCTTGAGGTTCCCGCGCCGGAGGGTGTGCAGGTGACCCGCGTGGTGAGCGCCCTGGAGCTGCGTGAGGCGACCCTTGAGGCGAGCGCGGCGGCGGATGTGCTGATCATGTCTGCGGCGGTGGCTGATTTTAGGCCCGCCGAGTTTGCCGAGTTCAAGATTAAGAAGAGCGCCGATTCTGAGGATGCGCCGGTGATTCAGCTGGTGCGCAACCCGGATATTCTGCGTGAGGTCGTGGTGCGCCGCCAGCAGGCTCATGAGGCGGGGGAGAGCACCCTCGGTCCGAAGCTCATTGTTGGTTTTGCGGCGGAGACCGGTTCGGCGGAGAAGACTCCGTTGGAGCTGGGTCGTGAGAAGCTGCAGCGTAAGGGCACGGACTTCTTGGCGGTCAATACGGTGGGTGTGAATCGTGGTTTCGGCACGGACGATAACACGATTACGTTGCTGTCGACCCTGAATGATGAGGCGCCGGTGTTCTCCGGTTCGAAGAAGGAGCTGTCGGTGCGTCTGCTGGAGCATGTGGCGGCTTTCCTGCCTGAGCTTTCTGCCTGAGTTTTCTGTCTAAGGCAACCTGGCGTATCCGCGTAGAGTTTTGGAGCGTTTATAGTGTGGAGCCCGTGCGGTGCCTCCTGTGGGAGGTATCGTGCGGGCTTTGCTGTGCCCGCGGCAGTGTTACCGCGCGAGGTTCTTAGCCGGGGGCTGTACCCTCCGTAGCTCTGCCGTCCGCCTCCTTCTGTAGACCCCTCGGAGAGCATTATGTGCAAGCACTTGTGATGCGGGTTTCTTTCTTCTGGGGTTCCTTCTGGGGTTCGGTCGGGGGAGCGTCTCATATTTCTGTCATAGTGGTGAAATTTCTGACCGTACCCCTGAACCGTCAGATAAAGGTCTTGTATCATGGCATAGAGAGTATTTCGCGTTGAAGGGGAAGAAGCACCATGCCCGAGAATCAGAGCAAGCCCGCCACGGTACAGTCCGCCCAGAGTGAGGAGCGCCCTCAGATTCTGGTGATTACCGGTATTTCCGGTGCCGGCCGCAGCACTGTCGCAAACGTGCTGGAGGATGAGGGCTGGTACGTTATCGATAACATCCCACCGCAGATGCTCGGTTCCCTGGCTGAGCTGGTGACCCGTGACGGTGCGCGAGTTCCGAAGGTGGCGCTCGGCATTGACGTTCGCGCCCGCGCACTGTTCTCCGATCTTCCCGCTGCGATTGAGACTCTGCGCAAGTCCGATATTGACTTCTCCATGCTCTTCCTTGACGCCAAGGACGAAACCATTATTGCCCGCTACGAGGCTCAGCGCCGCCCGCACCCGCTGCAGGGTGAGGGTCGCGTCCTCGACGGCATCCGCGCTGAGCGCACTCTCTTTGAGGGCCTGCGCCTCGCTTCTGACCGCACCATTGACACCACCGGCATGAACGTTCACGAGCTGGCTCGTACCGTGCGTGAAATGTTCGCTGAGGGTGCGGATAAGAAGCTGAACCTGACCGTGATGAGCTTTGGCTTCAAGTACGGTGCACCTTCGGACGCCAACTACATGGCTGATATGCGTTTCATCCCGAACCCGCACTGGGTTCCGGAGCTGCGCCCCCTGACCGGTCAGGACGCCCCGGTGCGTGATTACGTGCTGGAGCACGCCGGCACCGAGGAGTTCATCAGCAACTACCTTGCGGCTCTTCGCCCCGTGCTTGAGGGCTACCGCCGTGAGGGTAAGTACTACGCCACCATCGCAATTGGCTGCACCGGTGGTAAGCATCGTTCCGTGGCTGTGACGGAGGAACTGGCTCGTCGTCTCTCTGCTTTCGGTGAGCTGAACGTGAATGTTCAGCACCGTGACAAGGGCCGCGAGTAAGTTTTTCCCGGCGCGTCCCAACCACCGCGCCGTGTTTCATTAGCCGCCGTCCGGCCCCGCACCCGTGGGGCCGGCATACCATTCCTTCCGGGTATGTGAGGTATTACTATGTCCACCCATTCGACCAGTTATGACACTCAGGGTATTCCGCGCCTGCCGGCTCTGCCGACTCAGGCGTTGCGCCTGTTGAAGACCACGCACCGTTCGCCGAAGGTCACGGCGATGGGCGGTGGCCACGGGCTGTACGGTTCCCTGTCTGCGCTTCGCCACGTCACGCCTGATTTGACGGCTGTTGTGACGGTTGCTGACGATGGCGGTTCGTCGGGTCGTTTGCGTGAGGAGATGGGTATTCTCCCTCCGGGGGACTTGCGTATGGCGCTTTCTGCGCTGTGTGATGACACCGATTGGGGTCGCACGTGGCGTGATGTGATGCAGCATCGTTTTAGCGCGCCCGAGGGGTACGAGGGCGAGTTCCCGCTGGATTATCACGCGCTCGGTAACCTGCTGATTGCTACTCTCTGGCAGCTGCTGGATGACCCGGTTGCGGGTCTGGACTGGGCGGGTGCGCTGCTGAATGCGCGCGGCCGCGTGCTGCCGATGGCGTTGGATCCGATGGTCATTTACGGCACCGTGCTGCGTGAGCATAACGGCGGCGGTATTGAGCGCGTGAAGGTGGTCGGCCAGGTGAACCTCTCTAAGGAGGAGCGCGTTCACGATATCGGTTTGACCCCTGAGAATGCTCGCCCCTGCCCGGAGGCGCTCTCCGCCATTGAGGAGTCCGACTGGATTGTTTTGGGTCCGGGTTCGTGGCGTACGTCGGTTCTGCCGCATCTGCTGCTGGACGCTCAGCGTGAGGCGATTATTCGCACGGAGGCGCGCCGTTGCGTGGTCATGAACCTCTCCGACGATAAGGAGACGGTCGGCTTCACCCCGGCGACTCACCTGGACCTGTTGCGCCAGTACGCCCCGAAGCTGCACCTCGACGCCGTAATTGCTGACGCTGACATGCAGGCTGATCACCGTTCCGAGCTGGAGCGTGAGGCTTCCGCAATGGGCGCGAAGGTTGTGTGGGCGCATCTGCGTTCGTCCGCTCAGCCGAATGTGCACGACCCGCTGAAGCTTGCGGCCGCGTATAACGAAGCGTTTGAGCTGAGCGCATAGCGCTTCGGCTGGCGCATCCTAACGCTCAATCCTCACCGGCTTGCTTCACCGCGTATCTGCGGTGTGAGTCCGGTTGTTGCGCGCGCCTCTCCCGCATTTCCCCGAATTTATAGACTCTTAGACACTACGCCCAGAAGGACCTGTTCATGGCATTAACCACGCTCGTCAAGGACGAACTCGCCAACTACGAGGCAACGAAAGTCTCTGCTCGTAAGGCAGAAATCTCTACGATTCTGCGTTTTACCGGAGGCCTGCACATTGTCTCGGGGCGAATCGTGGTGGAGTCTGAGGTCGACCACGAGGCAACCGCCCACCGCATGCGCCGCACCATCGCGGAAATTTACGGTCACGACTCTGAGCTGACCAGCGTCAGCGGTGGTGGCCTGCGTCGAGGCGGCCGCTACATTGTGCGTGTGGATCACGGCGGTGAGGCGCTGGCTCGCCAGACCGGTCTGCTGGATCTGCGTGGCCGCCCGGTGCGTGGCCTGCCGCCGGCCGTGGTGAACGGCTCCCTGCAGGACGCCGAGGCGGTCATGCGCGGTGCGTTCTTGGCGCACGGTTCGCTGACTGAGCCGGGTCGTTCCTCCTCCCTGGAGATTACCTGCCCCGGTCCGGAGGCGGCGCTCGCGCTGGTGGGCGCGGCTCGTCGCCTGGACATTATTGCGAAGGCACGCGAGGTGCGCGGCACCGACCGTGTGGTGGTGCGTGACGGCGAGACCATTTCGCAGCTGCTGGAGCGTATGGGCGCGACCGGCACTCTGACCACGTGGCGTGAGGCGCGCACCCGCAAGGAGGTTCGTGCGACCGCGAACCGTCTGGCGAATTTTGATGATGCGAACCTGCGCCGTAGCGCTCAGGCTGCTGTTGCGGCGAGCGCCCGCGTGGAGCGTGCCCTGCAGATTCTGGGTCATGAGGCACCGGATCATCTGCGCTATGCCGGTGAGCTGCGTGTGTTGCATAAGCATGCGTCGTTGGATGAGCTGGGTCGTCTGGCTGATCCGCCGATGACGAAGGACGCGATTGCGGGCCGTATTCGTCGCCTGCTGGTGATGGCTGATAAGCGTGCTTCGGAGCTGGGCGTTCCGGGTACTGAGTTGCCGCGTGAGGACTAAGCGAGGGCTAGATTCTGCTCTTAAACGGTGCGGGAAGCTCGTGTGGCTGAGGTGTTTGTGACGGTTTTGTGACAAACCATAACCCGCTGTTTTTGAACAAAAACCGCATATTTTTCAAAAATGAGCCTGTGGATGGCCTCTTTCGCACTGTGCGAGGGGAGTTATCCACAGGTTCTTTGCGTGTGCTCGTGCGTTCGCGTGCGTGAGCCTAGGGTAGGGGTATGACGAGCATGACCCCCAACCCCGACCAGAACGCTGTACAGAGCCCTGCGCAGGAGAGCGCAGCCCAGCAGGGCGGCACAACTCAGCCGGGCGGCGCGCAGCGTAGCGCCCGCTCCCTGATGAACAGCCTCTACCGCAGCCCCCGCGCCCGCAAGAACGGTGCGCCGGATGCCGAGGATACCGTGCCGCTGGCTATTGCCGCTGAGGTAACGCCGGGGGAGGTACCAGCTGAAGAAGCTGAGGCACCGCAGCCTGAATCTTCGCTGCCTAATTCTTCTCAGCCCGGCACCGCACAGCCCAGGGCGAGCCAGCCAGCACCTACCAGCCAGCCCGCGGCATCCCACCGGGAGTCGAATGGCTGGGCTGACTGGGATCAGCAGCCCGATTGGAACGAGGTGGACGACTGGGCGGAGTGGGAGCAAGCTGATCAGCCCGGCACCACCCGCAGTGCCCGTTGGGGATTGTCGCCGCGCGTGCTGCTTCTGGTGGCGGTGTTGGCGTTGGTTGCCGTGGTGTGGGGTGTGACCCAGTTTTCGGCGGCGCCGCGTGCCGAGCAGGTCGCCTCCCCGGGCGCTTCCGCCGAGTCGGTGCAGGCGGTGGGTGCCCAACAGAGCCCCGGTGCTCAACCCGGCACCCAGTCCGCTGCTCAATCTACTGCCCAGCCGGGCGCTAACCCGAGTGAATCTGCGCAGGGTGGCGCCTCCGGTGAGGCTACCGTGCGGGTGCACGTGGCGGGTGCCGTGAACAACCCCGGCGTGTACACGTTGCCCGCGCAGGGTCGTGCCGTGGATGCGATTGCTGCCGCCTCCGGTGCCGCCGCGGATGCTGACCTGGACCGCGTGAATCTTGCCGGTGCGCTCAGTGACGGGGTGCAGATTTATGTGCCGCATCGTGGTGAGACGGCTGCTCCGGTGCAGATTCAGCCCAACGGTGGCACGGCAAATTCAGGTCAGGGTAACGCGGCGAATGGTGCAGCACAGAACGGCACTTCTCAGGGTGGCACGCAGCCTCAGCCTGCACGCACGCTAACTCCTGCAGGCAGCGCGCAGAAGGGTTTAACCCCGGTGAACATTAACACCGCCACCGCTGAGGAGCTGCAGACCCTGCCGCGTATTGGTCCGGCGATGGCTCAGCGCATTATTGCCTGGCGTGAGGCGCACGGCGGTTTCCGTAGCGTAGATGAGCTGGATGCGGTGCCCGGCATTGGTCCGTCGATGCTGGAGAATCTGCGTCCGCTGGTGACGGTCTAATGCCCCGGCAGAACCGCAAGCCGAACCGCCAGCAGGCAGGGGAGCAGGGGCTCTTTCCCGGTAGCCTGCGCCTCACCCGGCGCCTCACCCGTCCCGCGGTTACGGCGTATGACCGTGCCCGCTACCGCTGGAGCATCGGCGCTGAACGGTGGCGTACCCGCCGCGACGAGCAGGAGCTGCGCGCCCAGGGAAGCCTCATTCACCTGGACCTTCGCCTGAGTTTCACGGTGCTGGCGCTGTGGGCTTTTACCGCGGCGGCGCTGACCGTGGGCACGTGGCGGGTGGTGCATCCGCTGGCGTGTGTGCTCATTGCTCTGCTGGGGTGCCTGGCGATTCTGTTGTTCTTCCCGCCGCGTGCGGTGATGCCCTACAGCTTGCTCTTTCGCACGACCGGTCAGCTGGTTTTTCTGGCGTGTATCGTGACGGTTCAGGCGGTGCTTTTGTGCGCTACGGGGGTGGATGCATCCCGCGCCACGCTACAGCAGGCGCAGGGTGCTTCGCTTCGTCTGAATGGCACGGTGGAGCAGGTTCGCCGCGTGGATCCGCGTACTACTCTGGTGGTTATTAAGCTGGAGGAAATTCAGGGGCGGAGCGTGCGTGCGCTGGTGAATGAGCGGGTGCGTGTGTACCGGCGTGACGGTTCGGCAAAGAGCGCCGCGCAGCGCCTGGAGGCACGTTCGGCGGCGAGCTCGGCAGCTCAGCAACAGGGGAGCGGTACCGCGCGCTCGCAGGCGATTTATCCAGGCATGAAGGTGACCGCCCTCGGCACGGTGGAGTTCAACGGTTCCACGGCGAAGCTGAGCGGCGCAACTATTTTTCCCGCCTACGGTACCGGGTCGAACGCTACCGCCCAGACGGCGGCGGAGCCGTACCTGTCCACGCTCAAGGAGCAGCTGCGCACCCGCGCCCTGGACACCCTCGGCACGGAGTCGGCGGCACTGGTTTTGGGTACCGCCTACGGGGATGATTCGCTGATGAGCTCCACCGCGCGGGAGGAGTATAAGCTCAGCGGGCTCAGCCATATTACAGCGGTGTCCGGGGCGAATATTGCCATTGTGTTCCTGGGCGCGTACCGGCTGGTGCTGGCGATTCGTCCGTACCGTTTCGCCAGCGCATACCTGCTGTTCCGTTCCTGGATGCAGCGGTTGCGGGGGAGAGGCACGGGTCGTTCTCTCCGCCCCGCCCGACCCCATCAACTTGCCCAGCGTCAGCAATCTACCCCGCCAAATGCCCACGCCCTGCCGCCGCTCGTGCACCGGCTGAGCACCCTCGCCATTCCGCACCAGGTCATGGTGCTGTGCGGGGTTGCGGCGGTGCTCGCCTACGCCATGCTGCTGGACTCTGAGGGTTCCGTGATTCGTTCCCTCGCCATGGGTCTGCTCGGTGCCTACGCGATGCTGCGCGGTTCGGGTCGCCAGTCCTTGGCGGCACTGCAAACAACGGTACTGATGTGTCTGCTTGCCGCCCCGCACCTCGCCGTGGATATGGGGTTTGCCCTGTCGGTGACGGCGACCTCTGCGCTGATTCTGCTGGGTCCGCCGCTGATTCGTCTGCTCATGCGCGTCATGCCGGTGTTCTGCGCGGAAATGCTCGCCGCGCCGATTGTGGCGTCCCTGTGGTGCACTCCTCTGATCCTGGCGATGAGCGGTAAGGTGCCGCTCTACTCGGTTCCGGCGAATCTGGTTGCGGCTCCTTTGGCGCCGCTGAGTATGCTCGCCGGGCTGGTCGCGCTCGAATTCATGCTCCTGGGTCTGCCCACTGCGGCGGATCTGTGCCTGCGTGCCGGTGGTCTTGCCGCGCAGGGCATCGAGTGGGCGGCACACACTGCCGCGCACGCGCCGGGTAACCCGTGGGAGCCCGGTTCGAGCGTCCCAGCGGTGGTGTGTAGCGCCCTCTGCGTGCTGGCGTTGAGCATTGCCCTCTGGTGGGTGGATGCACGCCGCTACCGTGCGGTCACGCACCGGCAGTATTTGCGGGTGGTACCGCACACCGCGCGTTCCCATCGGCGCCCCAATCAGCCAGCCCGTTCCTAACCAACTAACCCTGACCGATTACCCCTAACCAACGCTAGGGGGCATCTGAGAAGAAAACGCTATGATGGATACTCGAGACTCTACCCGCGCAGCACCCCCGTGCGCAGCGGGGCCGAGTTCAGCCCGTACCCTGCAGATAAAGGCGAGTGATAAGCGTGTCCGAGCGTAAGCGTGCAACCCAGCGTGGTGGTTCCCGAGGCTACGCCCGCCGAGGCGGCCCCGCCCTCGACACCGCGTGGCGTACCGTCACCCCGGCACCCGCCGTCATGCTCTACGGCCCGGAGGAGTACTTCGCCTCCCGCGCTGCGGCACGCCTGCGTGAGCTGTTCCGCAACATCCACCCGGAGGTGGACCGCGTTCAGATTAACGCCGCCACCTACACGGCGGGGGAGCTGATCCTGCACGCTTCGCCCTCCCTGTTCGGTTCGGCAAAGATCATTGAGGTTGAGAACGTAGCCTCCATGAGCGACGAGTTTTTGACCGATACGCTCGCCTACCTGAACGCCCCCGAGCCGGACATCATGCTCATTCTGAACCACTCGGGCGGTAACCGCGGCAAGAAGCTCATCGACCTGGTGCGCTCCCAGTTCGTGCTCATTAACTGCAAGGCGCTCAAGACTGACCGTGAGAAGAGCGAGTTCTTGGCGGGGGAGTTCGCCGCCGCTCGGCGCCCCATTACCGGCGGCGCCCTGGCGTTGCTGACGGCCGCCGCCTCCGACACTGCGGAGCTTGCCGCCGCATGCCAGCAGCTGCTCTCAGATGTACCCGGCGAAATCACCGAAGAGGCGGTGAACCGCTACTACGGCGGCCGCACCGAAGTCACCGCGTTCCGCGTGAGTGACGCCGCGATTTCCGGTAACGCCCCGGAGGCTCTGCGTCTGCTCCGCCACTCCCTTGCCACCGGCACGGAGCCGATTCCGATGCTGGGCGCGCTCGCCATGCGTATCCGCAATATTGCGCGCGTGCACCACGTGCGTATGAGCGCTAACGAACTGGCGCGTGAGGTGGGCATGTCACCGTGGCAGGTTGAGCAGGCTCAGCGTGACGGCCGCCGTTTTACCGGCGTCCAGTTGGCGCATATTGTGCAGCTTCTGGCTGATGCAGACGCGCAGCTGAAGGGCGAGTCGCAGGACGCGGTGTATGCGGTGGAGCAGGCTGTTTTGGCGATTGCTCTACCTCCGCGCCTGTAGTGCATAATAGAGCCCATGCTCGAAATTCTGAAGAAAATTTTCTTTGCCCTGCTGCCCTTCCTGCAGAAGGCGGCAGAGGATGCCCTCAACGACGCTACTGCGTCTAAGGGCGGCTCCGAGTCCTCCCAGAAGAGTGAATCCCGCAAGGATGAATCTCGTCAGGGTGAGGCTCCTACCTCCAGCTCTTCGGCGCCCAAGCCGAGCGCCCCGAAGCCTTCCTCGGCAAATTCCTCGGCACCTAAGCCTTCCGCACCGGCTTCGACCGTCGCATCCGACGGTTCGGATTACCCGGGCGATTACCGCGACATGATCAACTTTGAGTACTCGCCCTCCCTGGACGGCGATGCTGACCCGGGTGAAATCGTGTGGACGTGGGTTCCCTTTGAGGAGGACCACTCGCAGGGTAAGGACCGCCCGGTGCTTCTGGTGGGGCGTGACGGTGAGTACCTGCTGGCGCTGATGATGACCAGCAAGGATCACAATAACCGTGAGCACGCTGATTCGAACTACCTTGATATTGGTTCGGGTCCGTGGGATCCGCAGGGCCGCGCTTCTGAGGTGAAGCTGAACCGTGTGATTCGTGTTCGCCCGGATTCGATGCGCCGTGAGGGTGCGATTATGCCGGAGGATACGTTCCGCCTGATTGAGCGTGCGTGGACTCGCCATAACGGCTAACATCCTGTGCCGGTAGTTTCACCGGCGACCGGTGCCAATCATCTGCGCCGTATGTGGAGGCTGCGTGTAGCGGTTTTCACAGTATTTTTCTCTCCGCGGGGGTCTGTCGTGGAGGCTGTTCATCTGGTATTATGTGTGGTTGAGTGTCCGATGGTCATCGGGCACTGCTGGCCGGTTGCCATAGGCATCCCCACGCCGCTCAGTCGATGATCGGCCAGCGTCGCCCTCACCGACCAATAAGACAAAACAGAAAGTTTAATTGTGGCTAACATTAAGTCTCAGAAGAAGCGTATCCTCACCAACGAGAAGGCTCGCCTGCGCAACAACATTGTAAAGTCCGAGCTGAAGACCGCGACCCGCAAGGTCAAGGCTGCTGTTGAGGCACAGAACCAGGAAGCTGCTGTTGAGGCTCTGCGTTTTGTGAACCGTAAGCTGGACAAGGCTGTTTCCAAGGGTGTTCTGCACAAGAAGACCGCTGCAAACAAGAAGTCCGGTCTTGCTGCGCTGGTAAACAAGGCTTTCTAGAACTTGCGGGGTACGTGAGTACCTCTCTGGTTTAAGGGCAGAGACCCCCTGTGTTCCCCCTCCTCTAAGGGGAACGCAGGGGGTCTCTTTTTCGTGTATACTTGGGCTCAAGGAGTTAAACGACCCCTCTGAAACCCTGAGCCTCACCTATTGGTGCGGCAATAATGCTTGGGCGGCCGCGGCTTTTATGCTTCGGTCTAGA
>ERZ1674177.30-NODE-30-length-36675-cov-12.025833_pt1 | contig 36675 bp, 20 predicted proteins | sample MGYA00581287_ERZ1674177 | MGnify/ENA primary metagenome ERZ1674177 (study PRJEB41354, sample SAMEA4873336) | human saliva metagenome | biome: human-associated habitat [ENVO:00009003]; feature: mouth environment [ENVO:08000002]; material: saliva material...
GCACGGTCCTTAATCAGCTCGACGAAGTCGTCGGTGAAGGACCAGAAGAAGCTCTCGCAAATCTGCAGAGCACGAGCGTACTCGTACTTCTCGAACGCAGCGGTTGCCTCTTCAATCAGGTACGCCAGGCGAGCCAGCAGGGAACGGTCCAGGGCGTTGATGAGCACGCGACCCTGAGCCTGAGAAGTAATGACAGACTTCTCGGTAGCGCCCAGGTTCAGCACGAACTTGGATGCGTTCAGCAGCTTAATCGCAAGGCGGCGGCCAATCTTCATCTGGCCTTCGTCGTAGGCAGTGTCAGCACCCAGGCGAGCGGAAGCAGCCCAGTAGCGCACAGCGTCCGAACCGTACTTCTCCAGAACCTCGTTCGGGACCACAACGTTGCCCTTGGACTTGGACATCTTCTTGCGGTCCGGGTCCAGAATCCAGCCGGAGAGTGCGGTGTTGTACCACGGCACGGAGGAAGCCAGGGTCTCCGCGCGAACAGCGGTAGAGAACAGCCAGGTACGGATAATGTCGTGACCCTGCGGGCGCAGATCCATGGGGAAGGTCTTCGCGTGCAGGTCCGGGTCCACACCCCAACCGGTCGCAATCTGCGGGGTCAGGGAGGAGGTAGCCCAGGTGTCCAGAACGTCCGGGTCGGCGATGAAGCCGCCCGCTACGCCGCGCTGATCCTCGGTGTAACCGGGAGCAGCCTGCGATGCGGGATCAACCGGCAACATGTCCTCAGAAGGCAGAATCGGGTTCTCGTAGTCCGGCTCGCCCTCAGCGTCCAGCGGGTACCAGACGGGGAAGGGAACGCCGAAGAAGCGCTGGCGAGAAATCAGCCAGTCGCCGTTCAGGCCCTCAACCCAGTTCTCGTAGCGGCTACGCATGAAGGAGGGGTACCAGTTCATCTCACGGCCGCGCTCGATGAGCTTCTCGCGGCGTGCAGCGTCACGGCCACCGTTGCGGATGTACCACTGGCGGGAAGCAACGATTTCGAGGGGCTTGTCGCCCTTCTCGTAGAACTTCACGGGGTGGGTAATCGGCTTGGGGTCGCCGTCCATTTCGCCAGCCTCAACCAGCATCTCCACGACGGTCTTCTGTGCGGTGAAGACGGTGGCGCCAGCCATGCGCTCGTAGCGCTCGCGACCCTCAGCGGAGGTGATCCATTCGGGGGTTTCGCGGGAGAATCGGCCGTCGCGACCGATGAGGGCGCGGGTGTCCAGCTGCAGTTCACGCCACCAGGTGACGTCGGTGGTGTCACCGAAGGTACAGATCATGGCGATACCGGCACCCTTGTCGGGCTGTGCCAGCGGGTGCGCCTTAATCTCGACCTCAACGCCGAACAGCGGGGAGGTGACGGTGGTGCCGAACAGCGGCTTGTAACGCTCGTCGTCCGGGTGCGCCACGAGAGCCACGCAGGAGGGCAGCAGCTCGGGGCGGGTGGTCTCAATCCAGACCTTCTCGCCGTTGGGGCGGTGGAAGCTGATGCGGTGGTACGCGCCGGGGCGTTCCTTATCTTCCAGCTCAGCCTGTGCCACTGCGGTGCGGAAGGTGACGTCCCACATGGTCGGTGCTTCTGCCATGTAGGCGTTGCCTGCTTCCAGGTCCTTCAGGAAGGCGAGCTGGGAGACCTTGCGGGAGTGCGCGTCGATGGTGCGGTAGGTGCGCGACCAGTCAACGGACAGACCCAGGGTGGTGAAGAGGTTTTCGAAGACCTTCTCGTCTTCAACCGCGAGTTCTTCACAGAGTTCAATGAAGTTGTTGCGGGAGATGCGCGGCCACTTTGCCTGGCTGCGGTCGGGCTTGGGGGTGCCGTCTGCCTTCCAGCTGATCAGGTCGCGGAAGGAGTCGTTGTCTGCCACGGAGGGGTCGCAGAGAACGCCGTAGTAGTTCTGAACGCGGCGTTCGGTGGGCAGGCCGTTGTCATCCCAGCCGAGGGGGTAGAACACGTTCTTGCCGGTCATGCGCTGGTAGCGTGCAATGACGTCGGTCTGGGTGTAGGAGAACATGTGACCCACGTGCAGGGAGCCGGATGCGGTCGGCGGCGGGGTGTCAATGGAGTAGACCTGTTCGCGAGTGGTGTTCTCGTCGAATGCGTAGGTCTTCTCGTCGGCCCAGCGCTGCGAGAGCTTCTCTTCGAGGCCTTCGAGGGCGGGGCGGTCGGGAACGTTAATCTGTACGGGCGAGTCTGAGCCCAAAATGTTTTCAGCCATAACGGCTATTTTCTCATATTCACGGCATTCTCTCAGCTCCAGGGGAATTCTGCGCTGTGCTTGCCTGTTCGTACTGCTTGATTGCGGCTTCTAGACGTGCCAGGAGGTGCCGGTACCGGCGCGCAAATTGTGTCCTGTGTACTGCGGCGCGTATCCCGCTGGAGGCGGTGAGTTCCTGCCAGCTGGCGGGGTCGAGGTAGCTCTGCCCCAGCAGCAGGTGCACCTCAGAACTGTAGGGGGTTCCGGTGGCGGCACGGATGCTGCGCGCCCTCTGCTGGAGCGCTTGGCGCCGCTCTTTAAGGTCGGTGATGTGCTGGTGCGGTATTGCTGTCATGTGGAGGCTCCCTATATGAGGAGTAATTGGCGATTCAGCGACAAACTCGGTGGAAACGGTAATGGGGGAGAGACCCCCTAATATGCTGCCCCTGATTACCTGCAGTGTATGCGCGAAAATCTGCAGTATCAATGCCCACGAATCCTTCTCAGCAGAGCGGGCGCGGCGTAGACTGAAGATACACGACCTTTGAGGAGTTGCCAATGAGTTCTCTGAGTATTTTTGGTTTGGGTACGCCTGAAACCGTTCTGCTGATACTGCACCTGGTGCTGGTGGCGTTGTGCCTCTGGCATTTGACGGTGCGTAGCGGCTACGGCGAGGCGCGCATGCGGTTCGTGCTACCCCTGCTTGTGTTCATGCCCGGCGCCGCGGCTCTTTACCTGTTGTCGGCGCGTGAGGGTGCGGTCCCTCCGGATACGATTAAGACCGGCAGTAGCTCGCCCGTGTACTTTGAGCACCGCCTCGGTTTCCGTGACGGCGGTAGGAGCCGTTGGGGTCTGCCTCGCCGCCGCAAGAAGTAGCCTGACAGAGCGCCGGGCGGTTGTGGTACCAGCATCTATCTCACTATCGAAAATTTCAAAATATATGCCCGCGAGCCTGCTCGAACAGAGCACTCGCGGGCATCCTTCTCATAGGATTAAAGTATGACTGAGAACACCCACATTCCTGCATCTCCTTTCCTGCCCCATACCGGCGACGGCAAAGTTGCCGTGGTGACCGGCGCCTCCAGCGGTATTGGTCGAGCCACCGTACAGCAGCTGGTAGCAAGCGGCTGGACCGTTTATGCTCTGGCTCGTCGCACCGACCGCCTCTACACTCTCTACGCGGAAACCGGCGCTCACCCGGTGACCTGCGACGTGACCGATGAGCATTCCGTTCGCTTTGTTGCCGAGCAGATTCTGGAGGAGCAGGGCACCATTGACGCCCTGGTCAATATTGCCGGTGGTGCTATTGGCGTGGATAAGGTTGCCGACGGCAAGCCTACCGATTATTTGAAGATGTACCAGATGAATGTGCTCGGTATTCTGCACATGGTGCGTGCCTTCGCGGAGGCGTTGCGCCTGAACGGTCACGGCACGATCCTGAACCTAACCTCCACAGCGGCCGAGCACGGTTACGAGGGCGGTGCCGGATACAATGCGGCGAAGTTCGGCGCTCGCGGCCTGACGGAGGCGCTCCGCCTGGAAGAAGCGGAACATAACGTTCGCGTGATTGAGATTTGCCCGGGCATGGTGCACACCGAGGAGTTCTCCCTAAATCGTCTGGGTTCCAAGGAAGCCGCCGAGCGCGTCTACGCGGGTGTTGAGAAGCCGCTGACCGCCGAGGATGTGGCGCAGACCGTGACCTTTGCGCTGAACGTTCCGCACCACGTGAACCTTGACCGCATCACGATTCGCCCGGTGGCACAGCCGAGCCAGTTTAAGGTGATTCGTAAGGAGAGCTGAGCTTGCGGTGTGCCGTGACGATTGAGCCTTAGTGAGGCCTTGACTTTGGTAGCCCCGCCCGCATCCCTATCTGGATGCGGGCGGGGTGTTTCTCTGTGTTCTCGGCGTGTAGAGAAGGCATACATGAAGGTGCCCGTGGGGTGTTGAGAAGCGGGGGAGAGGCATGAAGGAGAACTTGAGGGAACTATAAAGTGGTACGTGAGACTTTAAGGTTCATTAAGGTGAAAATGGTGAGTCGAAATCACCTATGGAACACCCTATATTTTCTTCAAATGCAATCAAAAGATAGGGTTATATGCCTTCGTGTGTCAGTAGATGGGCGTAAAATTCCCGGATTGGTCTGCATTAAGCCTCAACTTAAGGGGTGGTTTTATAACGATTTCGTTACAGTTGGGCAAAGATGGCGGTAAGCATGCTAAACGTCCAGGGGCAAATGCTAGCCTTTTAGCAGTCACACCCATGTAGTGGGCCTACTGCACCTTCAAAGACGGGGGCGAACCACGGTAGGCTCAACACCGATAATCAGAGATCGAGGAAAAATGTCGAAGACTACCCGTCGCGTTTACAAGATCGCAGCAGCGGCAGCCTTTACTGCCGGTTCCGTGGCAGCAATCCCGGCAACTTTTGCGGCAGAAGCACCCGCTGACCAGCAGCAGGTTGTCGACCAGAAGGCAACTGCTCAGACTTCTTCCCTGCCTGGCGGCAACGCAACTGAGGCTCCTAAGGCAGAGACCCCCAAGGCTGAGGCAACTCAGGCTCCTAAGGCTGAGGCTACCGAGGCTCCCAAGGCAGAGGCTCCTACCCCCACTGCTCCGGCAACCGAAGCTCCCAAGGCTGAGGCTCCGAAGACCGAAGCACCCAAGGCTGAGACCCCTGCCCCCACCGCTCCTGCAACCGAGGCACCTAAGGCTGAAGTACCCAAGACCGAAGCTCCTAAGGCTGAGGCTACCGAGGCTCCCAAGGCAGAGGCAACCGAGACCCCCAAGGCAGAGACCCCTGCCCCCACTGCTCCGGCAACCCCTGCCCCCACTGCTCCGGCAACCCCTGAGCCCACCACTCCGGCAACCCCTGAGCCGACCACCCCCTCCACCCCGGCTCCCGAGGCAAAGCAGGCTGATCCCTCCGTCATTATTGAGAATGCTCACTTCCCCGGTGACGCGCAGTTCAACACCGTGAACGTTGTTGGCACCGGCTTCTACGGTGAGAAGGTTGGCCCCGGCGTTCAGGTCAGCATCTACGCACTGGATGCAAACAAGCAGGTCACCGGCGATGCTATCGCTACCGTCTCTGTGTCTGCAGATCAGATTCAGGACGGCTCCTTCAAGACTTCCTTCACTGTCGAGGCAAGCAAGCTGCCCGCCGGCGCTTCCTACGCTCTGGTTGCTGTGAGCAACCCTCAGGCTGCTCAGGCTGACCAGAAGCTCGTGGCTCTCTCCTCCTTCAAGGTCACCGAGTCCACCTCTCCCGAGGCACCCAAGAACAAAGAGACCCCCGCTCCCGTGACCCCGGCACCGGAGACCCCCAAGGCTGACGAGACTCCCGCTCCCGTAACCCCGGCACCCGAGACCCCGAAGGCTGACGAGACCCCGGCACCCGAGGCTCCCAAGACTGAGACTCCCAAGGAAGAAACTCCTGCTCCGGAAGCCCCCAAGGCTGAGACCCCCAAGGCTGACGAGACCCCCGCTCCTGAGGCGCCCGCGGCACCCGAGAACGCAACCCTCACCACCGAGGATGCTTCCCTGAACCCGAACGACCAGTACAACGTTCTGACCTTCAACGGCTCCGGTTTCACCCACGAGTCCGTCGCTAACGGTGTGCAGATCGCTATCTTCCGCCTGGATGCAAACGGCAACATCACCGGTGATGCTCTGGCAACCCACGATGTGCCCGCTTCTGAAATCGTGAACGGCACCTTCCGCGTCAAGGTCAGCGTTCTTGCTGAACTGCTGCAGCCCGGTTACGCCTACGCAATGGTGGCAACCAGCGACCCCAACGGCCCGGTACACCAGGTGGCAGTCACCACCGCTACCGTGAGCGATGCGAACAACCCCGCACCGACCCTGCCGGCAGCTACCGAGGGTGACAACACCACTGTTCGCGATAACGGCGACGGCACCACCAGCGTCTTCACCGCTGAAATGCGCGAAGATGGTTCGGTTGTCGTAACCGAGACCCGCATGCCCACTTCTCAGGCACCCAAGGCTAAGGTTGGTAACGCATCCGCTGCTACCTCCTCTAACTCCAAGGGCCACACTGTAGGTGTCTCCGGCACCAAGGGTTCTTCTTCGGCTTCCTCGAAGCCGCAGCTGGCTAACACCGGTGCTGAAGGTGTTGCAGGTATCGCAGGCGTTGGCGCCGCAGCTCTGATTGCTGGTGCTGCACTGATGCTCCTGCGCCGCCGCAGCCTCTAATAGCTCAGCCTCTATAGGCTAGGCTCTGAATATCTGATACTCGCCGCAAGGTGAGTGATTCAAGTGCCGCCAATACTCTGAAAGGGTATTGGCGGCACTTTTGCATGCCAGCAGTTTTTGTTGAGCTGTTCTTTGGATCTGGGGGTAGTTGTGTGTGGCAAGGTGTGTGCGGCAAGCGGGGTGAGAGGGGTGGCTCTTCCGTATTGGGGGTGCAGGCTGGCGTAACGGAATGATTTTGTCGACTTATTTTGTGCGTGGTTATTGGTACGCACGCTTTTAATCAATGTGCGGGAAAAGGCGCTGTGACCTGCATTTTTTCACTTAAAAGAAATAAATTAAATGCATGAATGTGCAGAATATTTTTATCTCAAATCCATTAAAACTGCATATGCATGCAATAAAACCCTGAGTCTCAAGGGAGAGTTGAAAAATTTCGCCTAGTCCATGCATTTTGAGTGCTCTTGGTGATGTTATGGAGAGTAAAAAATATGCTGTGTGGGTTATTGCACAGGAAAATAGTCAGGATGTAAAGCGTCTTTACAGCAATAACAAGAAAAGTATTGTTAGTGTGGAATTACCGATAAATAGAGCGATTCCCTTCGCGGTAACTTCCACCATTACATGAACGTTATGGCTAGTCCGTACGTTATAGCGTTCATTCCCGAAGAGGCACCCGTCCAGCTTCGATCCGTGGCACCCTCCGGAGGGTATCGTTCACACTCACAGAAAAGGTGTGTTCCATGCCCGAACCCGCTCACTCAAAAACCCGTGCAACAGCCGCTATTGCTGCATCCGTCCTGTCCGTTACCGGTGTTGGTGCTGCGCATGCAGATGTGCAGGTGCAGAATACTGGCGGAATTGCTTCATCGACTGCGGTAGAACCCGACAATCCCCCCTCCGCAGCAAACGCAACCCCCATCGAAAACGTCGCTACCCAAACCTCCCCGCAGGTGTACGTCGAGCAGGGTGTCGTCATTAACCCGGCACGTTCCCAGAGCATCACCGTCACCGGTGAAGGCTTCACCGGCGGTGCCGTTGAACGTTACGGTGTGGCGGTGTACGTGAGCGAATACCGCCAGTACCCCCTCTACGCACTGGGTCGCGGCTCCGCAGTGACGATGACCCTCGTGCCCGAACTCGATGTGGACGGTGGCCGCTTCAGTACCCAGGTGACCCTGCCCGCAGGTACCCTCGACCCCAACCAGCAGTACGTCGTCGCAACTGCCGTGGTCGACCCCGGTAAGGGTTATGCAACCGAGGACCCCTCCTACAACTCCTCCGCACCGCTGGAGCTGCTGCCCGCAAATACTCAGGATGAGCCGCTCAATGCTCAGATTCTTTCGGGGCAGCTGGAAATCCCGCAGGATAAGAACCTTGTCGTCTACAAGGTCACCGGTCTGGGTGAGGCGCAGGCTTTTGAAGTCATGACCTACACCTACGCCCTGGATAGCCAGGGTAACCGCATCCTGCTCGCTGCCTCTCCCGCGCGTGCCGACGTTATGAACGGCACCCTCCTGGACGGCATTGAAGTGCCCGGATCCAGGCTGGAAGAAGTGCAGGCTGTTCACGAAGACCTGCGCTACGTGCTGAGCATTGAGGTTGCGCCCTCTGCCGCTAATGGTTACACCGCCCAGGAAGTTGAGGTTCCCTTCATGAATGGTTGGAATGCACAGAATGGCTCCGCTCCGGTTGCTACCGCTGAGCGTGCAATGGCGGAGCAGGCACAGTTCGAGAAGAAGCAGCCTGCAGAGGAAGCGCAGCCCGCGCAGAACGCCCAGGCTGATTCTGAGCAGGTAGTTGCCGTGAGCCTCGCCGAGAAGTTCGACCACGTATTGCCCGAGGATGACCTGCGCCGCCACTACAGCCTGCCGCGCAATACCGTCTTTGACCGCGTCCACGACACCACTAAAGAACAGAACAACACCTCTAACCCCGTGATGACCGCCCGCCTGCACGTAGAAGAAACCGTAGTTCCTGAAAACGACTCAGCTAAGACCCTGACCCTGCGTGGCGAGGGCTTCACCGGTGTCGGCTCGGTACACCTGATGGTTAGTGCTGTCGACGAATACGGTGTGGCAATCGGCGGCGTGATTGCTTCGGCTGATGTCTCTGAGATTGATGCCTCCGGTGCTTTCACTGCCCAGGTGCAGATTCCTGGCTCGGCACTCAAGCCCGGCACTACCTACCGTGTGAGTGCTGTGGCGGAGGATGAGCAGGGTACTGTGCGCATGGTCAATGGCGGCTTTACTGTCGAACGCGATGGCGTGGATAGCCAGCCCGCAGCCCCCCTGCCCACTACCCCTGAGCAGGATGCGCCCACTGTCGAGGCTCCCGCAGCCGACACTCCCGCGGTCGATGCTTCGGTGCCTACTGAGCCTGCGGCTGATCAGGCTTCTGCTACCGAGCAGAAAGCGGGGGAGAGCGGCGCTGAGCAGAAGAATGACGCTCCGGCTAGTGATCAGGGTGCTCCCGCGCAGAATATCCCTGCACAGAACGCCTCTGCACAGAAGGTTGAAGCGCAGAAGGGCAACGCGCAGAAGGCCGAAGCACAGGCATCTGGCTCCCAGAAGGTTGCCTCCGGTGCCCAGCAGAAGCGCGAGCAGTTGGCGGCTACCGGCGCCTCCAATATGTTGGTCATTAGTGCCGCTGGATCACTGTCACTGCTTGCCGGTATGCGTTTGAGCCGCCGTCGCCGTAGTGAGATGCAGCTCAGTTCTCGCCGCTAAAACGGGGTAATTATTGCCCCACTAGGCAAAACATGCACATAGATGTAGGGACGTCCGAAATGCAAGATTCGGGCGTCCCTACATCTTTAACTTTTTCTAAGGTTATACCTATAATTTAGAGTGCTGTCATAGACGGTACTATCACTCTTTACCACCTCGTTCACCCGAGGTGAGGAGTCGCTGTGAAGCGCCTCCGGTCACCGATATCAGAGAACCGTTATTCTGCGCCTACTTCCGACCTTTGGGCGCAGGAGTCACACGACGATTCATCACACTCACTCACGAAAATAGGTGACCATGTTTTCCACGCAGCGAACTGCTCGCGGCGCGGCGCTAGTAGCGTCTGCCGCCCTCGGTTTGGGTGGCTCCGTCGCGCCTGCAACTCTGGCCCCCGCCACCTTTGCCTCTGCCGCTCACGCGCAGACTCAGCAGACTCCGAAGCCTGAACTTCCCATCGCCGTTGCCGCCGATGTGGTCAGCCACGACTTTACCCTGAACCTGGTTGCTCAGAGCAATGATTACACCCTGCTGTCGTTGACCGGTGTAACCTCTTTGGAGAATCTGAGGGTTCGCCTGGTCGCTATTTCCGTTGACGATGGTATCGTGGCGGCGATGACCGTGCCTGCCTCCCAGATGACTGCCTCTCTGAACGATGAGGGTGCGCTAGAGGTCAGCATTCACCAGCGCCTGAACGTTGAGCAGCCGTACATGGTTGAGGTGCAGAACCTGAGCACCAAGGATGCTATTTCGGTTGAGTTCATGCCCGAACAGGGTGCGACCGTTGACGAGATTATGGCTAGCCGCCAGAACATTTTCTTCCCGGACACCCCCGGTGTTCCCCGTGCTAACCGCGTGGAGGCGAACCCCGCCCCTGCGGTGTCCGCAAGCCCGAGTGCATCCCCGAGTGCCGCGAAGGATAGCCCGCGCCCGACGGTCGCCCCGGCACCTTCTGAAGCGCCGTCTGCATCGCAGAAAGTTTCGGCTCGTCCTTCTGCGAGTGCATCTGCTAGCGCCTCGGTGAGTGCGTCTGCCAGTGCTTCTGCTTCGGTGAGTTCTTCTACCGATGATGCGGCGCCCGCTGAGGTGACCGAGGATCGTCTGCTGGTGCACTCCCGCTCCGATCGGGCTCCCGTGGAGACCCGTGAGGCGACCCTGGAAATTTCTACCGCAGAGCTGCGCGGATCGGATGAGCTGCAGCCGATTAGCGTGCGCGCTAGGAACGTGGCGGAGAGTGGCCTGGGCTATGACGTGATGGTCTTTGAGATGCCTGCTGATGGCGGTGCCGTGGGTTCGCCGCTGGCGACCACGCATGTGAGCCCTCAGCAGGTGACTGATGCTTCTTTCTCTGCTGATTTGAAGGTTCCCGGTACCTCTTTGAATGCGGGTAAGCGCTACCGTGTGGTTGTGGTGGGTGGTAACTCCACTGAGGAGCTGCAGCTCATGGCGACCAGTGCTTTTGGTGTGAGCGTGATTCAGCGTGCGGTTCCTGTTGATCCGGCTCCGAAGCCTACGAATACTGTTGTTCACCCGCAGGTCCCGATGATTTCTGATGCGAATCAGCGTGTGAGCCCTTCGGCCCCTTCGGGTCGCGTGAGCACTGTGGATTCTTCAGGGGCCTCTGCGGATGCTCAAGATTTGGTGACTGATTCTGTTGCTAAGATTCCCTCGGTGGATAGCGCTCTGGGCTATATTGTGCAGGCGCAGCAGTCGGCGCGTGCGATTACCGCGCAGGCTCGTAGTTCTGTGGCTGAGACTGCGGTGGTTCCTTCGACGATGATTATGTCTGGTTATGCGACGCTACTGCCTGGTCGTACTGTGGTGAACCTGCTGGGTTATCAGTCTTCGGAGTCTGAAACGGTGACTGTTGCTTCGCCTCAGGAGAATGTGGGTGCTGCAGGTTCGGGTAGTTTCTATACGCGTAGCTCGAAGTCGCGCGGTGATTCTGCCGGTTCGAAGCTGGAGGCGAGCGCTCAGGATAATGGCCCGCTACCGGAGGGTACTTTGCCGCTGAGTATTGCCCTGCTGGGTTCGGTTGCCTTTGTGGGTACTGCTGTTGCGGTTAATGTGTATCGTCGCCGCCTTGAGGGCACTGAGGAGCTGGGTGCTGAGTAGTTCAGCTATTTGTTGCTTAGCGCTGTGAGGCATGGCTCTCTGTAGGGGAGTTGTTGAGTGGGAGGCGCTCTGTCGGGTGCGTGCTGAGTGGGTGCGTGTTTGGTGTGGCGCCTTCTGTGTGCCCGGATGTTTGACTCTATTGCGCGGTGGTCTGGTGCGCTTTGGGGTGGTGTAAAAATCTCTTTTTGGTGCACTCTGGGGAATATATTTTGACATTCGAATTTTGCGTTATTTATATCTCAGTAAAGTATTTAATTCCCTTTTATTTCGGCAATTATCGCGACATAAAGTTTTAGCACGTGAATGCAATGCAACATTAAGTGCAATATCCGTGTTAGGCTAGGGTGTAACCGACGTACTGGTGCGCAAATACTTGGATAGAAACACCGGCTTGTGGTGAGCCTTCCCTAGTCCACGCTTTGCGCCTACATCGATTGAAATGGCGCACATGACTATCACTCGACTTCCGAAACGCATTCATGCTCTTTCGCTTGCAGCCGCTTTAGGTGCAAGCGCTTTTGTGCTTCCTGGCGCCTCCGCAGTAGAGGCTGAAGCAATTAACGTGAATGATTGCCTGGCGGCTCTGGTTAATAGCGAATTTAATTCAAGCTGCCCCTACGAAGACCTCGAAATTGAGGTCGATACCATTGAGATTCAGATTCAGTCCATCAAGGACGGTCAGGCAACCATTAAGCTCGCGCCCCTCTATGAGGGCGGCTACGTGGGCGATGCCTCTAAGGTGTACCTGGCAATGCAGTACTACGACGCCACTGGCACGTTGCTTGGGTCTGACACCTACGAGCCCTCCGCAATGCAGGTTGAGCGTGCGGACGACGGCTCGATGCTCGTCACCTTTGAGATGCCTCAGATGCCCCAGGAGGGCTACTACTCCATGAGCGTCATGGACCTGACGACCTCTGACGAGGGCTATGGCGAATTCATGATCTCTGAGGGCTCCCTCGTGCCGCACACTATCCCGGTAGAGGACGACTCTGACGAGGTAATGGTGGATAAGAAGGAAGCTGCCCACCAGGTGCCCACCATTGACGAGCTGAAGACGCTGGATAAGCTCCGCGAAGAGGAGCAGAAGAACCAGCAGTCTGCAGATCAGAAGGGCAGCAAGGACAAGGTTAAGACCGAGGTTCCCTCTGAGTCCACTGAAAACCCGAACCTCGACATCCACACCCAGAAGCTGGAGCAGGTCCCCGGCGGCTCCACCTCTTCGCGTGATACCCAGACTCTGAGTGCTACGGAACTGAAGGTTGCGTATGCTGAGGTTCGCTCCGATAAGGAAACCAAGCCGGTCACTATCAGCGCTGCGCGCGTGCCCGCGAACGCGGCTGGCTACGACCTGATCGTGGTTGAAACCGACATGAGTGGCAACCATAAGGGTGATGCGCTGTCCATTACGCACATCAGCTCTGATCGCATCGTGAATGGCGCGTTCAAAGAAGAGATTGGCATGCCCGGCTCTCTGCTGAAGACCGGCTCGGTGTACACCGCCTACCTGGTGCGTGCGGACGATACTGAGTATGCGGAAGAAGTTGTCTCGGTGCGATTCAAGGTCAGTGGCGAGGCGACCGGCAACTCAACCTCCTTGACGAAGGATGAGTCGCCCCGCCAGGATGCAAACGCATCGCTTACGCCCAGCGCCAATACAGCTGAGGCGACCGGCGCCACTCAGGGTAGCCCCTCGGCTGCTACTAGTGCCGTCTCGACTCGTTCTGATGACACCCAGTCGGGCTCGGGTCAGTCAGCCGCGAGCGCACCCCGCTCCACCCTGGATGCGGTGAGCGCCATGTCCAAGGCAAAGGAAGCGAAGGCTGAGCGTCAGCGTCAGGCTCTGCAGGCTTTGGCTCAGGCACGTACGATGAGTCCGCGTTCGGCTTTTGAGCCGACTCGCACCAATCAGATTTCGGCGTACAGTTCGGGTTCTGATCCGGCATCTATCGCTGCTACCGCGAAGCTGGATGCTTTGACGGATGAAGAAAAGGCGGCGTCGGCAGCTTCTGGTAATGGCAATAAGGGTTTCACCCCCGTGGTTCATTCGGAGTCTAATAATCGTTCCGCTACGGTGAACTCGAATACCACTCAGGTGCACTCCACCGCGAATGCTGATCGTCAGGATGGCGTGAAAGCTGTAGCTTCGGCGGCGTCTCCTGCTAGTGAAGAGGTTGCGCAGCACGGTGTAGCTTTCTGGGCTCTTGGAGGCGCCGGTTTGGCGCTGGTGGTTGGTGCCGCGTGGATGGCTCACCGCAGGGGAGTCCTCGGCGGCTAACGCCCCTAATCCGTGCTTTTTGACGGCATCGCATAGTATGTTCGTTGTTTCATGAGGAATGCTCGCCCCCGCTATCTGTTGGCGCAGATCGCGGGGGTGAGTCGTGCGTTCAGGGTGTTCAAAAAAACTCTACCCTCGCGTGAATAAACCTTAAGGTTCGTGATAGGGTTGAAATAACCGATAAATAGATGCGAGCTATTGTCAGGTCTTCTTCACCTGAAATATGAAGCGGAGTATGGTACGACGAATCCGGGTGTATGGCGCACTCGGGGGTCCGCGCGGCACATGAGGAACGGGCAGTAGCACGCACATTTCCACCATGAAAAGACGCATTGCATGAGTATTTATTCAGCGAAGCACCGTATTGTCACCGCAACCGTTTTGGTTGCGGGGCTTCAGTGCGGGCTTGTTGTACCCTCTGTCGCAACGGAAGCACCCGTCACGACGCACTCTGCCGTGCAAAAAACCGCGACCTTGAACTCGAACCAGGCTGAAGACAATCAGGAGGCACAGGGCGCCGCCTCCACCATCACCATGAAGGCGCAGCTCAAGGATGGCGGCTATCTTCTACGTTGGACGGGCTTCCCTAAAGATCTGGAGGCCTCCAGCGTTCTGGTTGACGTGAACTTCTACACCCCTTCCGGTGAGTACGGCGGCTCCGTCCTGGAAAGCCCCGCCCTAACTGAGGGGACCAAGGAGGGGGAGTTTCGCCTCCTGATGAGCCCGGCGACGGACTCTAATGTCGTGTACGTAATCGTTCTGGAGGATACCGCGCACGGTGTCTCCTACGAATTTTTTGTGACCGAGCGGGGGAACCGCCTGGTAGAGGCTGCTGACCCGCGCAACGGCAAAGCAAAGCCCACCGAACCTCCGGTCGATATTGAGCGTGAAGAAGCAGAAACCGCTGACGCAACTGTTACCCCAAGTCCCGAGGCGGTAAACCTGCCTTCGCCGACCGCTACGTCATCCACCGATGCGAACGGTGACGCGGTTCGCCGTACCGTAGACAACCCGCAGAACAAAGATTCTGGCCAGTACGTTATCTCCGAAGACAATAGCGTGTACGACCCGATGAACCAGCGCAAGGGCAAGGCGCACCTGTCCATTCAGGACTCGCAGGGTGACTCTCAGGATGATACGAAGCCGGTCACAGTCCGTGCCACGAACTTCCCCCAGAATGACAAGGGTTACGACCTGATCGTCATGGAAATCGACTCCAATGGCAACACCGTGGGTGACGCGCTCGCCATTGTGCACGTTGGCCCGGAATCTATTTCTGCGGGCGCTTTCGAAGCGGTGATTGGTGTGCCCGGTGCGTCCCTACAGATTGGTAGGACGTACCTGGTGGCGGCTTTTGATGCTGCCGGTGACGGTAACCTTCAGCTCAATACGGTGCGTTTTACGGTGACTCAGGCGTCTTCTGAGGGCGGTGGATCATCGTCCGGTTCTTCGTCTGTGAACGAGGAGAAACCGGTTGCTGTACCTTCCGCATCTACCTCTGAGACTGCGGACGCATCCGGCGCGAATGCACCCGCTACGGGTTCCACGTCTAAGACCCGCGGTATTCAGGCTGATACCGCCATGGCTCCGGGTACTAATGACGCCACGATTTCTATTCCGCGCGCTACCGGTAGCTCTGCCACCGCGTCTTCCTCGGCGCTGGGGTACCGCACCGGGGAGGCGCAGCCTGTTGAGGTCGCGACCCCCGAATCTAACCTACCTTCGGGTACTGATTCGGCGGCGCAGTCTCGCCGTGCCGCGATTCTGAACGGTTCTTCCTCTCAGGTTCGTACTGAGCCTGGATCGCCGAACGGTGTGAAGGCAACGGAGGCGCAGATTACCCGCAACATGGATAAGAGCTCGCCTCTTCTGCCGATTTTGGTGACCCTGGGTGGTGGCCTGATTCTGGGTGCTTTGGGCATGTCACGCATGCATACCTCGAAGAAGGATTAGTCGCGTAGGAGTTGGGGGTGGTGGCGGCCCCTGTTGCATGTTGAGGGGGTATTGCCCTGTCGGTGTGCTGTGAGATGTTTTGTCATAAAATGGCTCATTTGGTGTGTATCTTGAGAAATACTCACACTGTCGATATAGTAAGCCTGTCCTAACAGTGTCGATAGTATGGATACACACCAATGAAGATTTTCACATCTGGCACCCGCCTCTCCAAGGGAGCCTGCGCCCTCGCCGTTGCTGGCGCTGTTGCCCTGCCCCTGGCACCCGTTCTCGCCGAGAACATTAATATCGCTGCCCAGAACGTTGCCGCACAGAATGTCGCTGCAGGCGACCAGGCAACTGCTGGCGCATCCTTCGGCTGGGGCGTGCGCGCCTCCTTCCTGTCCTACAACGGTATGCCCCGCGAAATGACCGACGGCGCATCCTGGGACGCAACCGCAAAGCAGTTCACCTTCACCCCGACCTCCACCACCGTCTCTGAAGACGGCAAGCAGGTCACCCTGCAGGCTGCCGGCCGCCTCTGGTTCACCGGCCACTGCGCCGAAGGTCAGGACCCCGAAACTGGTTGCGCCCTGAACCTCACCTTCTCCAACCCCCGCGTGGAACTGAACCTCGCTGACGGCACCGGCTCCCTCTACATGACCGTGCGCACCAAGAACTACGCCTCCGGCAAGTTCGAGGGCCCCATGGAAGTCAAGATGGCGACCCTGAGCACCGGCACCGCTAAGCAGAGCGAGAAGGACGGCGTGGTCAGCATCAGCGGCATCTCCGCGAACCTGACCGCCGACGGTAACCACGCCTTCTCCGACTTCTACAACGAAGGCGCCAGCCTCGACCCGCTGAGCATCTCCTACAACGGTAGCGCAGCTAACACCCCCAAGAGCGCCTACAGCGTCGCCGAGTCCTACAACACCGGCGCGGGCGTGAGCCTGCCCCAGAACACCGCACGTCTGGGTCAGAACCACATCGTGCACGTGGCACCCCCGAGCTTCGGTGGTGACACTACCTACACCGTGCTGACCAGCTCCAACCTGAAGATGACCGACACCGGCGTCCTGAAGGCAATCAAGGGCGTTTTCGCGGTGGATGCTGACGGCAACCGCATGCTCGTCATCGGCAGCGAGACCAACAAGCCCGAGCTGTACACCGTGACTGCTGAGGGTAAGCTCGTCTCCTCCGGCACCTACTCCGACGTAGACCTCGGCGCCAACACCGTCAAGGCAATCGGCTACAACCCCGCCAACAACACCTGGGGCATCGTCAGCATTGACGGCCAGGGCGGCGGCAAGCTCACCATCATTGACGCATCCGGCAAGGCAACCTCGCAGGCTCTGCCGAAGCCCGCCTCTATCGACCCGCAGGTTGTGAACGCATACTCGCTCGACGAGTACTACGGCGACTCGTTCTCCAATAACACCGTGACCCTCGCGCCGCTGCCCGACGGCAGCTTCGTGTACGCGCCGTCGACTTCCATCTACGATGCGGCCGGCGAAAAGGTGGTTCAGAAGGGTCACCTGCTGCACATGAGCAGCAACGGCGTGTCCCTGGTGCCGAACTCTTCACCCGCAGGCTACGACACCGCCCTGCCCTCGACCCTGGTCAGCCCCAAGGGCTACATTTACCGTTGGAACAACTGGTACGGCGGTAAGGTGCAGATTCTCAAGTACGAGAACGGCACTTTCAGCGTGGTCCGCGAGTCCGCAACTCTTGAGGGCTTCGAGAAGACCGAGGTTGCCACCATGTTCCTGACCCGCGCGGGTAACGTGGTCGTGGTGGACGCATCCGGCTCCCGCCTGGTGTTCATGGATGACAACCTGAACAAGGTGAACGAGGTGGTGCTCTCCTCGATGCGCAAGACCGACAAGAGCGGCGGCTACAACGCTCTCGAGCTGCCCAACGGCGATATTATCTACCCGACCAGCTTCGAGAACCCGAACACCTATGAGGATCAGCTGTGGCTGAACCGCCTGGCAGCGAACTCGGCACCGACCCCGGCACCCGAGCCGACCAAGGCACCTGAACCGACTAAGGCACCTGAGCCGACTAAGTCTGCTGAGCCTACCGTGGCACCGACTGCTGAGCCGACCGTCGCGCCTTCTGCTGAGCCTTCTGCTGAGCCTACCGTGACTGCGGAGCCGACTGTTGCTCCGACCGAGGCGCCGACCGCAGAGCCCACTAAGTCCGCTGAGCCGACTGTTGCGCCCACCGAGGCACCCTCTGCTGAGCCGACCGTTGCTCCCACCGCTGAGCCGACTGCGGAGCCTTCTGCTACTGCAGAACCTTCTGTCACCGCAGAACCGACTGCTGAGCCGACCGTGGAACCCTCTGCAACCGCTGAGCCCAGCGTGACCGCAGAACCCACCGCAGCACCTTCGGAAGAGCCCACCTCGCCGTCTCTGCCGACCGCATCCGTGGCTCCTTCTGTAGCCCCGAGTGCTTCTGCAACTCCGAGCGCATCGGTGAGCGCTTCCCCGACCGCGGTTCCGAGCGTTCCCGCTGTGACCCCCTCGGTGAGCGCGTCTGCATCCGCTAGCGCGTCTGCTTCTTCGAGCGCTTCTGCGAGCGCATCGAGCTCCGCAAGCAGCTCCAGCAGCGCATCGGTGACCGCATCGGCTAGCGAGTCTGCATCTGCGAGTGCATCCGCGTCCGCGAGCGCTTCCGCAAGTGAGTCTGCATCCGCGAGCGCTTCTGCTTCTGAGAGCAGCACCGCTGACCAGAACGCAGCCGGCCACAAGGGTGGCTCCAACGGCGGTTCTGACGCAGGTTCCGGCGCCTCCGACAACTTGGGTGTGAGCGGCTCCAACGGCGGTTCCTCTAACGGTGGTTCTTCCGCAGGTGGTTCCTCGACCTCCGGTAGCTCCTCCTCGAAGCTGGCACAGACCGGCGCATCCGGCGCTATGTTCGCAGCAGCAGCTGGTGCTATCACCCTGGCTGCAGGTACCGCACTGGTCGTGGCACGCCGCCGCAAGAGCTAAAATTTAGCCTTCGTGCAACACCCCGTTTCGTCACTCGTGTTCATGAGTGGGGAAGCGGGGTGTTCCTTTCATACAATGGAAATATGACTATTCTGAATGTAATCGCAACCTCGCACGGCACCGACTCGGTCGCCGGTCGCGAGGCTATTACGCTGATTCGTGAGCAGATCAAGTTCCTGCTCGCGCAGCGTAACGACGGCGTGGAGTACCGTATCCACGCCGCATATGTGGATGTGGAATCTCCCAGCGTTGATGATGCCGCAGCCTCTCTGCCCAATGATGAGCCCTGCGTGATCGTGCCGATTCTGCTGTCGACCGGTTTCCACACTCAGGTGGATTTGCGCCGTGCCGCACGCAATAGCGGTATTGAGCGTATTAGTATTGGCGAGTCTCTGGGCCCGGATGCGCGCCTTGCCGCACTGACCCGCGCCCGCTTGGAAGAGGCTGGTTGGACTCCCGGCGACGGCCCTGTTGTGCAGGGTGCTGCGGGTTCTTCTCGTGCTGATGGTCGCGCGGACATGAGCCGTGCCGCTGAGCTGCTGGCTGAGGAACTGAACACCCCGGTGCATCACGGCTTCGTTGCCGCTATCGATCCGAAGTTCCACGAGGTGGTTGCTGAGCATCAGCCTAAGTTTGCTGCAACCTACCTTCTAGCGGAGGGTTTCTTCGCCGGTAAGATGCGCCGTGATGCTGAGTCGACCGGTGTGCCGGTGAAGGTTGCCTCGCCGCTGGTGAACGCGCAGGGTGGTGCTTCTGCTGCCGTGGTGGCGGAGTGCTTTATTGACCGCATGGATGCCGCTATTGCCCAGCTGGATGCCGCCTAGATGACTTAAAATCAGGCTAGTGCGCTCGCTGTTCACTCACCTGATTCGGGGCTTCTGAAAATCCATACAAAAAACCTCGGGACGTTATGTTCCCGAGGTTTTTTGTGTTGCTGTGTTTGAGTTGTGAAGTGTGAGTGTTTAGGCGGTCTTGAGGTAGACGTCGCCGTCGCGGACCTCTACGGGGTAGACCTTGATGGAGTAGGAGGGGTCGGAGAGGCACTCGCCGGTGGTCAGATCGTAGACCTCCTTGTAGAGGGGGGAGGTGATGGTGGGGTTGCCGTTCTTCTCGCCGACGATGCCGCGTGCGAGGACCAGCGCCTGGCTGTGCGGGTCGAGGTGGTCGCTGGCGAAGATGCCGTGCTTGGTCTTGTAGATGGCGTACTGGTAGCCGTCGACCAGGGCGACTTCACCCCAGTTTTCTTCGAGGTCAGATTCGGCGCAGATGCGTACCCAATTCTCAGCCATGAGGGTTTCCTTTCGAAGTGGTGGTCTGCGCCGCGCGGGGTGCAGGACACAATAGCGGTTCGTGTGTTCTTTGTTTGGAGTTTACCTTATGAAACCCACATTTGGAAATGGGGCACGCGGAGGGTGCTAAAGGTTATTTTTACCCTAAAAAGACGACCTTGAATTTTGTAGATTAGCCTTACCTAATTTAATTTCAGGTAAGGTAAGAATACCCTATTTCAGCCCGATATTCCGCGGATTTTTTAGAAAATTTTCCCAAAAAATGCGGATTTTCGATGCCTCGACCCCGCGCTAGAGTGTACGATAAAAGTCGTAGTTTAAAACGCCTTTTGACTGCCTGAAGAAAACAACATAATCCCACACAAAAATGTTTCGTAATTTTCAGATGCATTCTAAAGAAGCGGGTGCTTCAACTACTCGGTACGCATCAGGTACGAGCCCAACGGTACGGAAACTAGGAGTTCCAATGCTGGGCACGATCCAGTCGCACACTGAGGGTAGATAAGTGCCATGAACTACCTGCATTACAACTAGGAAGGAAAATCCATGTCGCACACTCCCCGCAACATTCTCGTTGTCGGCGCAGGCCCCGCTGCGTGGCGTTTTGTACGCGCGTACCACGAAGGCGCTGAAGCTGCCGGTCGCGCAGCGGACACCATCACCGTCCTCAACGACGAGCCCTACATCCCCTACGACCGCGTTGCTATCGAGAAGATTTTCAAGGACACCGAGAAGGACCTGACCCTCGGTGATCCCGAACTGTGGAATGCAGAGAACATCAACCTGGTCAACAACTGCCACGCAGAGAAGCTTGACCGCACCCGCCGCGTTGTTACCGACACCGAGGGCAACGAGTACCCCTATGACGTGCTGGTCTTCGCAACCGGTTCCCGCGCGGTTCGTATCCCCATTCTTAACTCGGACGCCGCACACGTCTTCCGCACCATTGACGACGTGAAGAACATGGTCTCCGAGGTCAAGCGCCTGCAGTCCACCCTCGGCCGCGCACCCCGCGGTGTCGTCGTCGGTGGCGGTCTGCTCGGCCTCGAAGCAGCTGAGGGTCTGAAGGACCTGGGCGCAGAGCCCACCATCCTGGACGTGGCACCCTGGCTGCTCTCCGTTGAGGTTGACCAGGGCGGCGGTTACGCCGTGAACGCCCAGATTAAGGCAACCGGCATTGACATTGAGACCGGCGTGTACATCTCCGGTATCAACAAGGACGCTGACGGCAACGTCGTCTCCGTCTCCATCGCAGATTCTCCTTCTGAGGATGCAGAAATCCGCACCCTGCCCGCCGACATGGTGGTCTTCGGTGCTGGTATTCGCCCCAACGACGAGCTGGCACGCGACGCTGACCTGGCACTGGGTGAGCGCGGCGGTATTCTCGTCAACGACGCATGCCACTCCTCCGACGAGCACATTTGGGCTATCGGTGAGGTTGCCTGCGTGCTGGGCCGCACCTGGGGCCTGGTCGCACCGGCTAACGCTATGGCTGACGCTGTGGCAGCTAACCTGCTCAACGACAACGAAGAAGCTCAGGTTGAAGAGTTCGACATCGCAACCAAGCTGAAGTTCTCCGGCGTTCAGGTTGCCGGCTTCGGTGATCGCCGAGGTACCACCGAGGGTTGCCTCGAGGTTCTGTTCGCAGACCCCGCACGCGGCATGTACCAGAAGATCGTGACCAGCGGCGACGCAAAGACCCTGCTCGGTGGCGTGTTCGTCGGTGACACCGCTCCCTTCGACTCCCTGAAGCCCCTGCTCGGTCGCGAACTGCCCGCTGAGCCGAACGTCTACCTGACCGCAGCTGGCGGCGGCGACGGCATCCCCGACACCGAACTGCCCGACGACGCAATCCTGTGTTCCTGCAACAACATCAGCTTCGGCGCTGTCCGCGAGGCTATCGTTGACGGCAACCACGATGTTGCATCGCTGAAGTCCTGCACCACCGCGGGTACCCAGTGTGGTTCCTGTGTCCCGATGCTGCAGAAGACTCTGGAACAGCAGATGAAGAAGATGGGTCTGACCGTCTCCAAGGCACTGTGTGAGCACTTCGACTTCTCCCGTGCAGAGCTGGCTGAGGCTGTGCGCCTGACCAGCCTGGACGACTTCGACTCCGTGCTGGCACGCTTCGGCCGCGGTGGCGACGGCTGTGCTATCTGTAAGCCGACCGTTGCATCGATTCTCTCCTCCTTCCGCAACTCCTACGTCCTGGACGCAGGCCGCGGTGGTATTCAGGAGACCAACGACCGCGCACTGGCGAACATGCAGAAGAACGGTACCTACTCCGTCGTTCCGCGTATTCCTGCAGGTGAGATTCCCGCTAAGAAGCTGGGTGTTATTGCAGAGGTCGCTGACGAGTTCGGCCTGTACGTGAAGATCACCGGTGCACAGCGTATCGGTATGTTCGGTGCTCGCCTGGAGCAGCTGCCCTACATTTGGGAGCGCCTGGTGGATGCCGGCTTCGAATCCGGTCAGGCATACGGTAAGTCCCTGCGTAACGTGAAGTCCTGCATGGGTTCGACCTGGTGCCGCTTCGGTGTTCAGGACTCTACCGGCATGGCAGTCCAGCTCGAGAACCGTTACCGCGGCCTGCGTTCCCCGCACAAGTTCAAGTTCGGTGTTTCCGGCTGTAACCGTGAATGTGCTGAGGCACAGGGCAAGGACGTTGGTCTGATTGCAACCACCAACGGCTGGAACCTGTACCTGGGCGGTAACGGTGGTGCAAACCCCGCTCACGGTCGCCTCTTCGTCAAGGACGCTTCCAGCGAGGACATCATCCGCTACATCGACCGTTACCTGATGTACTACATCCGTACCGCAGACAAGCTGCAGCGTACCGCTCGCTGGCTTGAGGACCTGGATGAGGAGCACGGCGACGGTCTGGCACACCTGCAGTCCGTCCTCATTGAGGACTCCCTGGGCGTGTGCGAGGACCTGGAGCGCGACATGCAGCGTCACGTCGACTCCTACGAGGACGAGTGGGCAGCAACCCTGCGCGACGAGCGTCGCCTGCGCCGCTTCCGCGCCTTCATCAACGAGCCCAACGGCAGCGACGAAGGTTCGCACCTGTACGTGCTGGAGCGCGAGCAGATTCGCCCCGCAACCCCCGAGGAGATTGCGGCGGCAGAAGCTGGCGAGTCCGACACCGTCCTGCTGACCGGTGCCAAGATTCCCGTGGGTAAGCCCAGTGACCTCAACCCGGTCCCGGCAGCGTAGTATGTGCCCGAAGATTCCTCCGTTCCCGCCCCGCGAGTTCGCCACTATTGACGAGGTGCTCGCGGGCGGGGCGCCCGGGCGCAGCCTGGACGATAGCGTGACGGAACGCGGCATTCTTCTGCCCGGCGAGCCTGCTGAGAACCCCGGCAAGGTCTACATTGTGGGTGGCGGCCCCGGTGCCGCTGACCTGCTGACCCTGCGTGCGGCGCGTGCCCTGAGCGAGGCGGACGTGGTCCTTCTGGATCACCTCGCCCCGCAGGAGTACGGCGAGTACGCGCCGAACGCCCTCATCGTTGATGTGGGCAAGGTTCCCGGTAAGCACGCTGTTCCGCAGTCCCGCATTCAGCAGCTCATGATTGATTACGCGCTCTCGGGTAAGACCGTGGTGCGTTTGAAGGGCGGCGACCCGTACGTGTACGGTCGCGGCGCTGAAGAGCTGGATGCGTGCATCGCCGCTGGCCTGGAGGCCGAGGTTATCCCCGGCATTACCAGCGCTATTGCGGTTCCTGCGCGTGCGGCGATTCCGGTGACCCTGCGTAAGGTGTCCTCGATTTTCACCGTCATTTCTGGTCACTCCGGCCTGTCGGAGACCGAAGTTTCGGCGGTTGAGGCGACCCTGCGTGCACAGGGCACTGTGGTGCTGCTGATGGGCGTTCGCACTCTGCCCGATACGGTGGCGTCTCTGCTCTCTCGTGGGATTGAGGCTGACACGCCGCTGGCAACCATCGAGAACGGTTTCTCGGAGAAGGAGCGTGTGACTGTCACGACCCTTGAGAACGCTCAGGTGGATTGCGCATCGGTTAAGGCACCGGCTATTACCGTCATCGGTGAGGTCGTGCATTATGCTCGCGATAATCAGAACCGCTTTGTGAGCGAGGTTCACGAGCGTCTGCGTGAGCGTTCCACCTCCTAGAAGGCGGCGCGCCAGGTAGCTATGCGCTAGATAGTCCAGCTACGCGCCAGATAGTATTGCACAGCCCCGCATCCTTGGTTTTCCTAGTTGCCAAGGAGCGGGGCTGTTGCTGTGCCTGCTGGTATTGCTGTGCTGTAGTTGCCACCTGCCGGGCGCTGAGGCGCTCGCTGGCGCAGTAGCGGGGGAGCGCTGCGGTACAGAAGCACAGGAACATACGAAAGCGGGGCGGGTATCAGTTGATACCCGCCCCGCTTTCATCAGGGGCGCTGCGCTCAAATCCTAATCTTGGAGCTTAGAATCTCAGAGCCTAGACCTTGAAATCGCTGCTGCTACCGGAGCTAGAGCCACCGGAGCTGCCGGAGCCGCCACCGCTAGACTTGCTTGCAGAAGCAGAGGGACCCTCAAAGACCTTGCGGAATTGGTCGCTGTACTCCGACACGAAGTACTCGCGGCTGGTCACGCGCCACTTGCCCTCGGCGTACACCACGTAGATCACGACATCCAGGGTGCTTGCCTTCTGAACCTCACCCGTGCCCTTCTGGTAGATGGTGTATTCCTTGACGACATCCCGGCAGGGGAACGCCACAACAGCCAAATCGGAAGAGGCAAGAGCCTTCGCATCGAGATCGTCACGGATGCTCAGCTTACTCTCGTAGTCCTTAGTCCAACCACCCGCAGCGTAGAGCTTAGCAATAGCCTTCAGATTGTTGACCAGACCGCTGTCAGCGCCGTGGACCAGACCCTTGAGGTACTGCAGGTCGCCGTTGTACATCGCAGCAATGTACGCGCTCTGGTAAGCAGCCAGGGTCTTGTAGGCGCCCTCGAGACTGACGGTACGCTGAGCCACCGTATCAATGACCGGGATCGGGACGTTCTTCGCGGGGGAGGTGTCGGTCGGCTCAACATAGTGCGCAATGGCGGGCTTGTACTCGTACTTGACGTCGCCAATGTACTTCTTATAGTCCTTCAAGAACTCGTCGGACGGAATAATCTTCGCGCTACTACGGCTTGACGAGGACGAAGACGAAGCGGAGGCCGAAGCCGAGGCAGACTCAGAAGGCGAAGCCGACACAGACGCCGAGGGGGAGGCGGAGGCGCTCGGGGAGCCGGAGAAAGTGTCGCCGCTACCGGTGGGGCGAATATCCTTGTTGAAGGCGCATCCTGCTAGAGCCAAAGCACCGGCGGTCAGACCGCCAAAAAGAACGGTGCGGCGGGTCAATCCGTTTCGGTCGTTAGCAGAGAAGCTGGTGTGTGCACTCGGCCGGAAGGACATGGTATCTCCTGAAAGTGGTTGATCGAGGTAGCTCGCTTCACAACGCTGTGATGCGTACGAAAGGATCCGCCTCATCGTTTTTGTATTGTGTGCGGTACAGGGGGGGTACCGGGATACGGGTGTGCCGGAGCGTGAACTGCGGCGGTATGAAGTATCCACTTCTTACTATAGAAGACTGGTTTTAAAACTTCGTCAAAAAACCCTGAACATTGTCTTTAAGACGCAATAACCCAAAGTCGGTGAGGTGCAGGGGAGTGCGCCTCCTCGACTTTGGGCTAGTGCATATGGAATTGATGAGACGGGCTGCTCTCGACTAGGGTATTAGACCCCTGCGGATTTAGACCTTAGTGGAGCCGCGACCCGAGGACGAAGAACCGCTAGAACCTGCGGAACTGGAACCAGCGGAACCAGCGGAACTAGAAGAGTCGGAAGAGCCCTTGCCGCCATTCAGACGCTCGTTCAGATAATCGTTGCCGATTCGCCACCACTTACCCTCGGTGTAGAGCATCACGTGCGGAATGGCTACCTGAGTAATCGCCGGTATCTTGCGTTCGGTGCCGTCCGGCTGATGGATGGCGGTGGCAGAATACTTGGCGTCCATCATGATTTCTACGTAGCCGTCACCGTTCTTCAGGGCGGTTCGAGGCTCCGTATTCCGCATGGAAATGCTGCACGTGAAGTCCATGTACCAGCCGTTCTGCTCATACAGTTCCTTGACTGCTTTAACCTCGTCGATGGCGCTCTTGTCTGCCGGGTAGGTCAGCTCAATCGCCTGATCTGCATAGTGGCCATCCTTGAGCGCGGTGATCTGAGCACTGTAGTAGGCACGCAACGTCTCGTAGGCGCCCTGGAAGGTCGGTTCTTCACGGTGCGGAACGGTCTTGAGGGGCTTAGGTACGTTCTTCGCAGGGGAAGAATCCGTTGCGGGCTGGTACTCGCCCATGTATTCGCCGGTCAGCTTCAGAGGGCCGGGGTACTTTTCCCAACCCTCAACGAGTGCGTCCTCAGATACGGGTACGCGTGCCGCGCTGGACGAGCTGCTCTTAGCGCTTGCTGATGCGGTCGCCGAGGAAGTAGCGGTAGCAGACGGTGAACTAGACGCAGAAGCGGTCGCGCTCGCGGAAGGGGTGGGGGAACCGATCTTAGCTTTTGCTTCTTCGCTCAACGGGCGAATGTCGGAGGCGCAACCGGCCATGAGGGAAACCGCGCCACCGAGCAGCAGGGTACGGCGGCTCATAAGGCGGGAAACGGCGGAACGGGTGCTCGAAGAGGGTGAGAGCATCGGTGAACTCCTTGATTATTCCCGAGGCGGGCTCGGGGCACCCGGCGGCGGGCGCGTGGTTGTATGGCGTGTTGGGTGAGGTCGTGAAAGGGGGTAAAACTTCAGGCAAATGCCGCGGTTTCAGTCCACATCCGGAAGTGACCTCGGGCGCGTACATGCTGCTGGTAGAGCGAACGGATACGCGGTGAACTCATCTTTGAGACTGCTATGTTCACACTCCGGTGAGAGGGTAGATGCTATCGAATCATCATTGATGTGTTGCACGATTCATTTTAGACTACTTTGAATTCAAAATGCACGAAAATACACCTTAGTAATCTCTGTGAGTCTATGGATCACTCAAGATATCAATCACCGTAAAGTATTGCGACTATGCTCTGTTGATGGGGAGCTATTTGATGAGGTGGATGCTTTGGTGAGAGGTGGCGCGCATGTTAAATTAAGTGATTTCAATCATATTTATGGTCTGAAAAATGAAAGAGTCTCACCCCAGTGTTCGCAAAAGATGGGGGAGAGGAGAGGTATTGGCTCAACCTTCTGGTTGTGAGGAGGCCTTCAGTAGTTCAGGAGAAATACCCGATTCAACAAGGGGAAACCCGCTCAACAATTCCCAAATATGCACTCTATTCACCCGCTATGCATTGCTGAATCATTCAGAAAAACCGGTTCCCACACGGGGTGTTGAAGAGATGAAAACGTGCAGGGGTGAATATCTAGTGGAATTACATCGGTGTTCACCCCATATCTTGTGGTTGCACTGACTGCAATCCCATGGGCTCCCACGAAAAAATCGAAACCCACTTAAAGCAACACCGGGGGAATGCAAAAACATACATCCTTAAACACGCCCGAGCGTGGGGTGAGGCAAGACCCCTTAATCCCCCTACTCGCTCTAAATATCGCCGAACGAAGAACCATTCTGTTTTACGCCCCCGGTAGCGGCGCATCCGAAAAGTACTGTTCAAACCCACACCCCGCGGGGTTGCATACAGGCACAAAAGCCACATAAACTATTAATGTTTGCAACGACCCGGCCATCACCGGCGAGCAATTCGGAAGAACGGACCGCACCTGCGGGCACCCGCCAATCGCTGCGGCGAGGGTGTCTTAGCGGAAGAGATGTAGTCCCAGTAGAACCGGACGGTTAAGCCCGATATAGCTGTAATAAGCGACTGATACCCGCCCAACGCGCCGCTCTTCCGGTGGCTAGGTATCGCGGACACGCGACACCCCGCTAGCCCCGGGAGGGTTCGGTGCGTTGAGCTGTTAAATCAGTAAGCAAGGTGGTACCGCGCCGCATCCCGACCCCCGGCACAACCCGGGCAAGTCAGCGATGCCTAGGCGTCCTTGCACCCGTCATGTCAATCCTCACCCGCTGAAACGGTGCGGACGACGAGTGCTACGTACCCTGTCGCCCCAACCTCTCAGCGTTGAGAACAACAGATAAGGGCGCACAAACACATGTCCCATGTTTACCCCAAGGCGAGCGCCTTCGAAGCCGCAGGAAGCGGCGTCACCGCATCGCCCAAGTTCCCCGCACTCGAAGAGGCAGTCCTCGACTACTGGAAGAAGGACAACACCTTCTCCGCATCCGTCGAGAACCGCCCCGCAGGCGAAAACGGCGAAAACGAATTCGTCTTCTACGACGGCCCTCCCTTCGCTAACGGCCTGCCCCACTACGGCCACCTGCTCACCGGCTACGCCAAGGACCTCGTCGCACGCTACCAGACTCAGCGCGGCCACAAGGTAGAACGCCGCTTCGGCTGGGACACCCACGGCCTGCCCGCAGAACTCGAGGCAATGAAGCAGCTCGGCATGACCGACAAGCGCGAAATCCTCGAAATGGGCATCGACAACTTCAACGACGCTGCCCGCGCATCCGTGCTCAAGTACACCAACGAGTGGGAAAAGTACGTCACCCGCCAGGCACGCTGGGTCGACTTTGAAAACGACTACAAGACTCTGAACGTTGAGTACATGGAGTCCGTCATCTGGGCGTTCAAGCGCCTCTACGATAAGGGCCTGACCTACCAGGGCTTCCGCGTGCTGCCCTACTGCTGGAAGGACGAGACCCCCCTCTCCAACCACGAGCTGCGCATGGACGACGACGTGTACAAGGACCGCCAGGACCAGACCGTCACCGTCGCATTCCGCCTCACCGCAGACACCGCCCTCGGTGCTGACGAGAAGGTCGCCGCAGAACTCGACGGCGTCGAAGCACTCGCATGGACCACCACCCCCTGGACCCTGCCCACCAACCAGGCGCTCGCAGTCGGACCCGAGATTGAATACTCCGTCGTACCCGGCGCAGGCAAGTTCGAGGGCCGCTCCTTCCTGATCGCCTCCGACCTGCTCGGCTCCTACGCTAAGGACCTCGGCTACGAAGGCGACCAGCCCGAAAAGGACGCAGACGCAGCCGTCACCGCACGCTACACCGGCTCCCAGCTCGAGCACGTGCGCTACACCCCGCTCTGGGACTACTTCGCGGACACCGAAAAGTGGGGCACCGAAACCTCCTGGCAGATCCTCGTCGCCGACTACGTCACCACCGGTGACGGTACCGGTATCGTCCACCAGGCACCCGCCTACGGTGAAGACGACCAGAAGGTCTGTGAAGGCTACGGCATCCCCGTGATCCTCTCCCTCGACGAAGGCGCAAAGTTCCTGAACCTCTTCGCCGAGCCCACCGCCTCCGGCTCCACCGCCCTGGCTGAAATCGCAGGCGTGCAGGCATTCGACGCGAACCGCACTATCATCAACGCCCTCAAGGCAGACGATGTGCTGATCCGCGAGAAGTCCTACGTGCACTCCTACCCGCACTGCTGGCGTTGCCGCACCCCGCTCATCTACCGTGCAATCACCTCCTGGTACGTGAAGGTCACCGACTTCAAGGACCGCATGTACGAGCTGAACAAGCAGATCAACTGGATCCCGGAGAACGTGAAGTACGGCCAGTTCGGCAAGTGGGTTGAGAACGCACGCGACTGGTCCATCTCCCGTAACCGCTTCTGGGGTTCCCCGATCCCCGTGTGGGTTTCGGACGACCCGAATTACCCGCGCATGGACGTGTACGGCTCCCTTGAAGAGCTCAAGGCAGACTTCGGCCGCCTGCCCCTGAACAAGGACGGCGAACCCGACCTGCACCGCCCGTACATTGACGAGCTGACCCGCCCGAACCCGGACGACCCGACCGGCAAGTCCACCATGCGCCGCGTGGAAGACGTGCTCGACGTCTGGTTCGACTCCGGCTCCATGCCCTACGCACAGGTGCACTACCCCTTCGAGAACCAGGAATGGTTCGAGAACCACTACCCGGCGGACTTCATCGTCGAGTACATCGGCCAGACCCGCGGCTGGTTCTACGTGCTGCACGTGCTGGCAACCGCGCTCTTCGACCGCCCTGCATTCAAGAACGTCATCAGCCACGGTATCGTGCTCGGCTCGGACGGCCAGAAGATGTCCAAGTCCCTGCGCAACTACCCGGACGTCTCCGAGGTCCTCGACCGCGACGGCTCCGACGCAATGCGCTGGTTCCTGATGTCCTCGCCGATTCTGCGAGGCGGCAACCTAATCGTGACCGAGCAGGGCATCCGCGAGGGTGTTCGCCAGGTCATGCTGCCGCTGTGGAACGTCTACCACTTCTTCGCCCTGTACGCTAACGCTGCCAACAACGGCGAAGGCTACAGCGCCAAGCTCAAGTACGACTCGCAGCACGTGATGGACCGCTTCATCCTCGGTAAGACCCGCGAACTCATCGAGCAGGTCACCGCAGCGATGGACTCCTACGACATCTGGAACGCCTGCGAATACCTGCGCCAGTACGCTGACGCACTGACCAACTGGTACGTGCGCCGCTCCCGCGAGCGCTTCTTCAACGAAGACACCGACGCATTCGACACCCTCTACACCGCACTGGTGACCGTGTCGAAGGTCGCCGCATCCCTGCTGCCGCTCAGCAGTGAGGAAATCTACCGCGGCCTCACCGGTGAACGCTCCGTGCACCTGGCTGACTGGCCCGAGGCGTCCGCTTTCGCTGATGAGTCCGACCTTCTGGCACTCATGCAGACCGTGCGTGAGGTCTGCTCCGCCGGTTCGGCACTGCGCAAGGAAAAGAAGATCCGCGTGCGCCAGCCGCTGCAGAAGATGACCGTGGCGATTGCACCCGAGCAGTTCGCAGCCCTGGGCACCGCCTTTGGCGAGAAGGGCGCGGAGTACTTCGCGAACATCGTCGAGGACGAGCTGAACCTGCGCCAGGTGGAGCTGGTCAGCGCCGACACCGTCGACCCCGCCGACTACGGCATCTCCCAGCAGCTGAAGGTCAACGCACGTGCGGCGGGCCCCCGCCTGGGCAAGCAGGTGCAGGTTGCCATTAAGGCTTCCAAGTCCGGTGACTGGACCGTGACCGAGGACGGTACCGTCCTGGTTGGCGTTGCCGCTCTGGACGGTGGCCTGGCTCTGGAAGAGGGCGAGTACGAGCTGGCAACCGTGGTTGCCGCTGACGCTGAGGGTGCTGAGCACACTGCGGCTGCGGTTCTGCCCGGCGGCTTCCTGGTCCTCAACATTGAGCTGACCGACGAGCTGGTTGCCGAGGGTATCGCCCGCGACACCATCCGCGCTATTCAGCAGGCACGTAAGGACGCTGACCTGAACGTTGCGGACCGCATCAACCTGAGCATCGCGGCACCGGAGGAAACTCTGGCAGCTCTGCGCGCCAACGAGGCACTGGTGACCGGCGAAACCCTCGCCGTGTCCCTGCAGCTGAGCGAAGCAGCCGAGCTGAGCATTAGCGTCGCCAAGGCATAAAACGCCTGAACCGTACGGCCGTCCCGCCCCCTTGATTGGGCGGGGCGGCCCGTCGTCTATCCCGCCGCACGGTTATTCCGCCGCACGGTGGGCCCCCGCCGGCACTGGCTGGTTATCCCAGTCCGGCTATCCCAGTGAGGAGAACAATGAGCGAGAAGAATTACCCCGCAATTCCCGACCCCGAGGGCGTGGAGCGGGTCTACGGTGAACTGCTGGCGCGAGCACCCGAAAACAAGATGGCGCCGCGCCTGGACGCCGTAGCCCGCGCCGTCGAAATCCTCGGCGACGTGCACCGTGCCGCGCCGGTCATCCACATCACCGGCACGAACGGCAAGACCAGCACCGCCCGCATGATCGAGGCGCTGCTGCTCGGCCACGATCTGCGCGTGGGCCGCTTTACCAGCCCGCACCTCGAAAGCGTCACCGAGCGTATCTGCATTAACGGTGCGCCCGTACCGGACGCCACCTTCGTGCGCATTTGGGAGGAAATTGCCCCCTACCTGCAGATTGTGGACGCGGAGATGATCTCCCGCGGCGAGCCCGCCCTGACCTTCTTCGAGTCCGTTACCGTGCTCGCCTTCGCGATTTTCGCGGATGAGCCGGTGGACGTGGTGGTGCTTGAGGTCGGTATCGGCGGCACCTGGGATTCCACGAACGTTGCCGACGGTGTGGTTTCCGTGGTCACCCCGATTGGTCTGGACCACACCGATATGCTCGGCGAAACCCTCGCCGAGATTGCAACCGAAAAGTCCGGCATTATCAAGCCCGGCGGCTTCCTGGTTTCTGCCGCACAGGACCCGGAAGCGGCGGACGTGCTGCTCGCCTCCGCCCGCGAGAAGGAAGTATCCTTCGCCTTTGAGGGCGTGGAGTTCGGCGTTGTCTCCCGTGAGCTTGCGGTCGGCGGTCAGCTGCTGACCCTGCGCGGCCTGGCGGGCGAGTACCCGGATGTTCCGCTGTCCCTGCACGGTGCGCATCAGGCGCAGAACGCCGTGGTGGCTCTTGCCGCCGTGGAGGCGTTCTTCGGCGGTCACCGTCAGCTGCCCGAGGACGTCGTGCGTGCCGCGTTTGAGACGGTGCGCTCGCCGGGTCGCCTGGAGGTTGTGCGTACCGAGCCGCTGACCATCCTGGACGCGGGCCACAACCCGCACGGTGTGCGTGCTTCCGCGACCGCGCTGACCGAGGCGTTCAAGCTGTCGCACCTGCACGCGGTGGTCGGCATCCTGGGCGAGAAGGATGCCCTGGGCATGTTCGAGACCATGCGCGAAGAGTATGTTGACGCTTCCGACGGCACCTTCCGCCTGTACCTTGCGGCGTCGGATTCGCCGCGTGCGATTGCCCCGGAGCGCCTGCACGAGCTCGCCCTGGATGCTGGCATTGATGAAGACTCAATCGAGGTGTTCGAGCACCTGGATGAGGCGATTGCCACCGCCATGGAGAACGCTCTCTTCGAGCAGGAGTCGGCGGGCGTGCTGATTACCGGTTCGATTACGGTCATCGGTGAGGCGCGTACCCTGCTCGCTGCGCATGAGCAGGCGAAGACCCCCGGCGCTGAGGCTGAGGAGCTGCCGGATGAGCTGCCCGCCGAGGCTGGCCTGTACGCCGGTTCTGCGGGCGCGGCGTCGGCTTCGACTCTGGCTGCCGCGGCCGCTGAGGCTGCTGCCGCCGAGCCGGATGAGCTGCTGAACGACATCATGGCCGAGTTGGGTGGCGAGTCTGCGCCGGGTTCTTCGCTGGAGGACTCGCTGGGCCTGCCGCTGGGTGATTCGTACACCGATGATTTCTTCGGTGACGATGACTCCGAAGACGAATAAAGCCCACTGAGGTTATTGATGAGAAAGCGGGGCGCCGCTCTCCGGTTGGTTTTACTGGGCTAGTATTACCGGCTGGGGGAGCGGTGCCCCGCTTTTTCGCACCCAGCCTTTTTGTGCCTCCGCCTTTCTGTCTTTTGCCTCTGCCCTCGCGCTCCCACTCGAACCCCACTTGAACCCACGTTCCCTCACGCGTTCCCAGGGGCTCTCACGCAACCCCAATCGCCCGATTTTTTTTCGGCATACCCCACCCCCACCCACCCAAAAATCGAAAATAACGAAAATTTTTGGGCACCGAGCACACAAAACCGGGCGCGCCTCCACGACACGGTGCTATATTCACTGAGGCGCCGGCCCCAACGTTCGAGGCCGCACCAACACACCCGCACACATACGCATACCAGCGACGGTATGCCACATAGCGAAAGGCACCCATCATGCCCGCACCCTTCACCGATTTGATTGGCACCGATTCATTCACCGAGTCCCTGCGCCAGGAGAACATTGCCACCTGGCTCTCCGCCACGAATCACCGCTTTGTTGCTGAGCTTTTTGACGGCTCGATTGCCCCGCAGGTCATGGCGGGCTACCTGGTGCAGGACTACCGCTTCCTGGACACGTTCCTCGCGCTGATTGGTGGTGCTATCGCCAACGCTGATACTCTCGCGGGCCGTCTGCGCCTGGCGCAGTTCGCCGGTGAAATTGCTGGTGACGAGAACACCTACTTCCTGCGCTGCTTTGAGACTCTGGGCGTGACCGAGCATCAGCGTGAATCCATGCCCGATACGGAGGCGACCACCGGCTTCAAGCGTCTCTTCCTGGATGCGGCGGCAAGCGGCAGCTACGCGGCGATTCTGTCGGTGCTGGTGGTTTGCGAGGGCCTGTACCTGGATTGGGCGTCGAAGGCTCCCGCCAAGCGCCCGGATTCTTTCGTGCACCACGAGTGGATTACTCTGCACGACTACCCGGAGTTCCGTGAGCTGGTTGATTTCCTGCGCCGTGAGCTGGACCGTGTGGGCCCGGCGGATGCGCAGGCTGCCCGCGAGTTCTTTAGCCGCGCGGTGGAGCTGGAGCAGCAGTTCTTTGACGATTCGTACACCCACCCGCTGCCCTAGGTAATACCGCCCTAGGTAATGCCCCAGATAAAGCCCTAGAAATATCCCGTGGAGACCCCCGGAAGGTTCCGCCCGCCGCTAAATTGCGGGCGCCTCCCGGGGGTTTCGCGTGCTCAAGACGCCCCGAAAGTGCCCGGAATGAGCCCCTGAAAATGCCCCGAAAGTGCCCAGAAAACGCGCCCACCTGTGTAAAATAGCACGTCATAAAACGGAACATATAGGCTGATGGCGTGCCATTTGGCGGTGTGAGAGGCTAGGATAAATGGGGTACCGCTTCCGGGGTGCTGGCTATGCCGCGCCGGTACGTACCCGCTACTGCACGAGGTGAGGCGCACCCTTGAGGGACCTAACCGGCACCTCCGCAACCGTCCCCGGCGTCTGCCGCTTTGACGGTTGCTGCGCCCCTCAACACTACAGAGCTTAAGACGGTGCTGCTGGGACAGTACCACCGTAAAACACTATCTAAAGGAGTCGTATGAGTACCGCCGCATCGAGTACTACCGAGCCCACCCGCGCTGAAAAAGAAGCGCAGCACGGGCACGCGGGAACCCCGGGCAGCTACTCAGACCGACAGCTCGGATTCTGGTTGGTTGGCGCCGGCCTAATCGCACTCATTTCTTCAGCGATTCTGGTGTACGAGCGCCTGCAGATTTACATTGATGCCGGCCACTCCACGGTCTGCGATATCAACGCCCTGCTCAGCTGCGGCACGGTGATGCGCACCCCGCAGGCGGAAGCTTTCGGCTTCCCGAACCCGTTCATTGGTCTGGTGGGCTTCTCGATTGTGGTGACTATCGGTGCCGCGATCATGGCGGGCGCACAGTTCAAGAAGTGGTTCTGGGTCTGCGCAAACATTGGTTTGGCTGCGGCAACCGCGTTCATCATGTGGCTGTGGTACCAGACGACGTTCCAGATTAACGCACTGTGCCTGTTCTGCATGATCGTGTGGATTATGACCATCACGCTTTTTGTGAAGACCACGGTCCGCAATGTTTCGGTGGGGGTTATCCCGGCGTCGCAGTCGATGCGTGAGAGCGCTCGCGGCTGGTCGTGGTTTGCGATTAGCCTGTGGTTGATCCTGATTTTCGGCATTATTGTGATCCGCTTCTTTGAGGTCATTGTGAATATGATGCGCTAAGCATTGAGCTGTACCGCCCCGGTGCCTGTTGGTGCCGGGGCGTTGCTGTACCCGCAAGCGGAATGTGCTGAGCGGATTGTGCCGGGAAGAATGCGCCGGGTAGCGGGGAGGCGCATATGACCCGAGCCGTGAAGTCAGCGGGGAGGCGGCGCGGGTGCGTATAATGGTCAGGTATATTCTTGAGCGGCGTCAGCCGCAGCCGTCCGCGGGTTTTGCCTGCGGCGTTGACTGCCTGCCGTTCTGCTGGACACTAGATTCTTGATACCCCTTCGAGGAGAACCGTGAAGACTGCCGGAATTGCCGCAATGGGCGTTGCTGCTGTTATTTTTCTGACTGCCCTGCTGTTGCTGACTGCCGGTCACTTCTCGCTGCTGTGGGTGATTCTGCTGGTTGTTTCTCCGTTTGTTTTCATTCTGGGTGTTCCGTTTGCGACCGGTTCCGGTCCGGAGTACCTGCCGACCGACCCGAAGCTTGCTCAGCAGGCTCGTGAGGCGCGCGATGCGGAGCTGGGTCTGGACTAGCCCCTCCTCTAAAAGTTTTTTGAAGCCGGGTGGTGCGTAGTGGCACGCCCGGCTTTGCTGTGCCCGCTATGCGCCCGCCGTAGCGTGCTCGCAGCAATGTGCCCGCCGCAAGGTGTCCGAGGTAATGTGCCCGCGCATCCTGCCGGGAGGTGGAGCCCAGATAGGATGGGCGGGGTGGCTTAGAGGTACCCTCTACCGGGTATAATGGAACACGGTGTCTTGTGCGCCCCGCACGCGCATAAAGATCCCCACCAACGCATCGAGGGAGAGTACCCGAAGAGCGCCGGCTATAAGCCGCGGAGCATAACTGTCGCACCGCGCGGGCCGCCCGCCTCGGCGAAGAAACCCGAAGACCGGCAGGGCACCCAGGAGGGTGTGAGCGTGCCGTGCTCGAGAGCGAGGTGGCTGTGACCGTCGCGGCGCGCTCTGCGTTCCGCCCGCTCGCCCCCTACGGCAGAAGCACTGAACGAGATAGTGTCCGGTAGCGCCGATGAACGCGTGCCGTAGGGTGAGGCTTGAGCCGCGGTGATAGCAACTAGGCTTTGCGCTGTATGCGCGCTGTTAAAATCCTTGCGGTGCGGAGCAGGGTGTAACGAAAGAAGATTAATGTCTGACGAGAAGAACGTCGAACTTGGGGTTTTTGAGGCGCTGAACGCCCTCGCGGAGGAGAAGAACGCCTCTGCAGAGACCCGTGAAACTCTGCGTAAGAATGTTCGTGAGAGCTCTGACGCCCAGCAGGGTACTGAGCGCCGCCGTCCGGGTCGCCCGAAGAAGGAGAAGGCTCCTGAGGTTCCCCTGGATGAGGCGATTGCGGCTGGCCTGACCAACCTGCGTAACGCTAAGGCTAAGCACGCGCCGGCACCGAAGGTTGCCGCTCCCGCT
>ERZ1674177.34-NODE-34-length-35111-cov-14.590084_pt1 | contig 35111 bp, 20 predicted proteins | sample MGYA00581287_ERZ1674177 | MGnify/ENA primary metagenome ERZ1674177 (study PRJEB41354, sample SAMEA4873336) | human saliva metagenome | biome: human-associated habitat [ENVO:00009003]; feature: mouth environment [ENVO:08000002]; material: saliva material...
AACACTTAGACCCGCAAAAATAACGTTTTTATAAATGATGAGAATAAGCCCTAACTAATGCTCTATTTTGACTCGATTAGAAGGTAAGTATATATCTCTGCATGAAAAAACCTTCATGTAAATGAATGAAATAGATTCACATTGTGCAAAAAAGTCCCGGGCTGGTCATGAACCAGCCCGGGACAATAGGGCGAACATCACTAAAATTCTTTGTCACAAAAGTGGATATTGCCCTGATGAGGGGTTATGCTGCCTGGACAGCCTCGGTACTTGCCGAATAGTTATCTGCAGTATCTACCGCGCGCACATAATAGCGGGCGCCATCGCGGTGATCCACCGAATAGCTCGTACCCGTAACCGTCGCAATAGGACGATCATCGCGCAGAACCTGGTACTTCACCCTGCGCTCGGAAATACCCGACCACGTCAGCTGATCCTTGGAACCGTTCGTCGTGACCTTCAGATCGCTCGGGGGAGCCGGAGGGGTCACATCACGAGGAGCATAACGCGCGAAGCCAATAGTCGGCTGTACGCCATTAGCGCCCAGCGACTTACGGATATCGCCACCAACCCACAGGGTGCCCGTGGAATCCACGAAGGACTCCCACACACCGTATCCATACGCGCCGTTCATAATCGGTGCGAACTCCGGCAGCATCTTGCCGCTGTCCTTATCGAACGCAGCTACCAGGCGAATGGTCTGAGCATTAGTCGCGTTCTCCCACTCCGAATAGACAGTGTCTGCGCCCTGGAAGAGGAAATCGCCGCAGTGGCACGCACCGTAAATAGTGTTGCCGCTCAGGTGCAGATCCTGGAAATCGCCACCCTCACGAGTAATCGCACTGTCCGTGCGGCGCATCGAGCTTTTCTCGTAACGGGTAATCATATGCTCGGTGCCACCCACCCAGACGGAGGAACCAGCATCCTGAACATCGAACTGGAAGCCCCACATCCTGCGCTCGTTTTTCAAATCCCAGGTTTGGGCATTCTTGGGGGTATACGAAGGACGGTGGTGCCAAGCTACCGGGTTCGTGCTACTGCCTTGCATATGAGCGAGACGGAACGCCTCCTGGTTATTCAGCTGGGTGAAGTAACCAGCGACGTACACATCGGCATTGCCCTCAGAAGCGCTCACGCCGTTAACTGTGCCATTAAAGACCGGACGCCAGTTCCAGTCCACCTCACCGTTGCTCAACTTAATGCGAGCCAGGTTCCTCGCATACGCGTAGGTGGGGGAGGTCTGGCCCTTCAAGTGAGTGAAGGAACCACCAATGTACAGGTAGCCATCACGCACGTGCAGGGTCTTAATCTGTACCGGTACGGAAGTGATGCGGCTGACCACGCGGATATCCCAGTCCTTAGCAACCTGACCGGTCTGCGGATCCAGAATTACAAAACCGTTGTAGTACTCGCCGTTCACCTGGTCGAAAGAACCACCCACAGCAAGCAGGCCGTTCGGCAGAGCCTCAACCGACTTCACCTGACCGTTAATCTTCGGGCGGAAGGAACGGCGCAGCTCGCCGGTACCCACCTCGTAACCAGCCAAGAAAGCCTGCTCAACCTTCTCACCGCTTGCCGACTCAACGTACGCGAAATCGCCACCGGTAAAGACAGCGCCACCGACCTCGGTGATCGCCTCAACCTGGGTGTTCATCTCGCCGTTCTTACCGGTTCCGGTATCAGCGCTGGTACGCCACTTCCACTTCTCGGAGTAGCTATTGGGTAGCGCGCGGCGGTTACTTGCCGCAGCGCCCTGCTGGCCATAATCATGCAGACCCTTAGCCACCAAATCGTTCTGAGTCACCTTCGGGCGCAAGAACATCTGAGTAAATACCAGGGGAGTGGTCGAATCATCCGCCGGGCGGTAAATATACGCCGAAGGACGGTTCATCAGGTAGGTCTCGGTCCACCATGTAATCTTGGCGTTGCGACCGTAGGTGAAGCCCAACTTGTAGCCCTGCGATGCCTTCTCTTCGAAGTTCAGGGAACGGAAGTCATCAGAATCATGGGTGAAGATGTTACCAGCCACCTGACCACGGTTGGCGTAGTCATAACGGTTACTGTACTGCCAGGTGTTTTTGACCGAAATATTTGACCAGAACATCTTCGAACGCAAAGTCCAAGTCCATTCGGTACTGGAATCACGGTGAGCCTTAAAATCCTGCCAGGTAGTGCCCTCAACGTTCATCGCGCGATGGAAACGCACGCCATCGGGCAAATCCTGCGGACGGGTACCGTTCAGTAGCGCGTTCACGGTCACGCCGGAGAGCTGCACCGCATCAAAGCCGGTCGGGTTCTTATACAGCTGATCGGCATTACCGCGACCGTAGTAGTTCTCAGTCCAGCTCTCACGACCGCGGCCAATCATAACCCAGCCGCCGCCATCAGTTTCCTGATCGCAATAGAACTGCTCAGGAGCACTCATCGCAGGGGTGTACAGCCAGTACGCGCCGCTCTTGCCACGCGGATTATTCTGCTTAACCTCCCAGCAGCTCGCAGCCGCGCGCTCGCTCGACGAACCGTCATAGTAGCGTGCATCAGCAGCCTGCGCGCCCGAAGCAATCGGACCCAAAGAAGCCGCAACCATCGCAAAAGAAGCAGCCGCCGCACCCAAAGCACGGGACCCGGAGCGAGAAGCTACGCGAGAGCCCTCAGAAGCGGAGGAAGCAGCACCCTGCGCGCGCCCTCCACGCGTGAACGGAAGAAAATTCATTTGTCTCTCCTAGAGACCTCAACCGGCACACAGCAGAAAACTGCAATTCACACAGCAACACCCACCCCACACAAGGCACAGCATAGTGACCAGGCATCGGGGTAAGGGGGAAGCGTTATGAACTGCGCTAACAGCGAGTCTGTAGCCGGAATCAGTGAGTGTAGTTATCGGAAATTGAATGAATACGCCCCACCCCTCACGCACGAAGCCAACAGTGGCAACGCACCCGTACGAAGCGGAACGCTAAAAATCTGTGAAGTTTCCTCTGTCGTACCAACAGCGAAGAAACACCACAGATCAAGATTCAGCCCATCATCGGAAAGGACGGAAGCAACCCATCCGACGCAATGAATCCCAACCCATCATAGCCGCCACAGGGGCGAAGAGATAGCAAACTGGGAAAACCGGACCGAACCAAAACTATAGAGGGCATACACCCCGGGTGCACCGCCGCCTGACCCGGACCCCGCAAACCCTGCAGAGCCCGAACCAGGCGGCGGCTCAAAGAAACTAGATCAACAATCTGACCTAAGCCTGAGCAGCTCCCGTGGAAGCCGAGAAGTTCTCAGACGCATCGATGGAACGCACATAGTAGCGAGCGCCATCAGTATGCTCAACCTCGTAGCTGGTGCCCGAGACCGTAGCAATCACACGGTCATCACGCAGCACCTGGTAGCGAGCACCGCTCTCACGAACACCAGACCAAGACAGCTTATCGGTCGAGCCATCACGCTGAACCGACAGATTCGACGGAGTCGACGGGGCGGTCACATCGCGAGGAGCAAAACGAGCAAAACCGACAGTGCGCTGCTCACCATTAGCACCCAGCGAACGGTTAATGTCGCCACCAACCCACAGGTTGCCGCGAGAATCCACGAAGGACTCCCAGACACCGTAGCCGCTAGCGCCCTTCAGAACCGGGCTGAACTCGCCCACAACCTCGCCGCTGTCCTTATCAAACGCCGCGACCAGGCGCATGCGGTGAACCGCCTTCGATTCCTTCCAGTAGGTGTGGTAACCGGTAGAACCCTCAAAGAGGACGTCACCGCAGTGGCACGCGCCGTAAATGGTGTTACCGCTCAGGTGCAGATCCTGCCAGTCGCCACCATACTTAGAAATCGCAGTGGAAATACGGCCGTAACCGTTCTTCGAGTAGTTAGCAATCAGGTGGTCAGCACCGGCAGTCCACACGGTCGAGCCAGCATCCTGAACATCGAACTGGAACGCGTACACAATACGGTCAGTAATGTTCAGCTTCAGCGAAGGCTCCCACTCCCACCTAATGTTCGAAGCATCCGAGCCGTTCAGAGCAGCCAGGCGGAAAGCACGCTGGTTATTCAGCTCAGTGAAGTAACCCGCAGCGTGAACAGTCGAGTTATCGGACGCAGCGGTAATACCGTTGACCGTACCGTTAAAGTTCGGGCGCCAGTTCCAATCCACCGCACCGTTCGAGAGCTTAAAACGAGCGGCACCACGCGAGTAAGCGTACGCCTTAGACGTATTGCCCTTTACATGGGTGAAGTTACCGCCAATGTACAGGTAACCGTCCTGAACCAGCAGGGTCTTCACCTGAACTGCATCGCCATTACGGCGCTGAACCTGAAGATCCCACGTGCGGTCGATCTGGCCGGTGGTTGCGTCCAGAATGACGAAGTGGTTGACCTTCTCGCCATTAACCTCGGTGAACTCGCCACCAACCGCCAGACGGTTATTCGGCAGAGCCTCAAGAGCCTTAATCTGACCGTTGAAAGTCGGACGGAAAGAGCGAACCAGTTCGCCCGAATCCACGTTATAGCCCGCCAGGTACGACTGGTCCACGCGCTCGCCACCAGCCGACTCCACGTACTTGAAGTCGCCACCGGTGAAGACGGTGTCGCCCACCTGAGTAATAGCCTGAACGTAGGTGTTCATCTCGTTCTTCTTGCCGGTGCCAGTCTGCTCACTGGTGCGCCAACGAACGGGCATCGTGTAGCTATTCGGCAGAGCACGACGGTTGCTAGCGGCAGAGCTAGAACCAATTTGCGAGAAGTTCAAGTCACGCTGAGTCAGCTTCGGACGCAGGAACACCTGAGTAAAGGGGATGGAGTAACCAGCGGAACCACGCTTGTGGTAAATGTATGAATCCGGATTCTCATTACCGAAGTTCACCAGCGCACCGTACGCAAAACCAATCTGGTAGCCCTGGTTCGGGTTCGCGAAGAAACGAACAGAACTGGTGGTAATACCCGGAGCCATCTCCGAAGCATGACGACCCATATGAGCGGTGCGGTTAATGCCGGCACCGGTGAACTTCACGGTGCCCCAACGCTGACCGTAGCTCATCGCCCAGGTCCACTGCTCAGTCTGAGGACGCTGAACATAAACGTTCTGCCACTGGGTGCCCCTTGCATTGTGGGCACGGTGCAGGCGCATGCCATCGGGAAGGTCCTGAGGCTTAATGCCGTTCAGCAGAGCATCGACAGTGTTTGCGGGAAGCTGGACCGGGGTAAAAGCAGAAGGGCCCGTGGGGTTCTGATGCAGCTGGTTCGGGTCGCCGGTGCCGTTGTAAGACTCGGTCCAACCCTCACGACCGCGACCAATCATGACCCAGCCGCCGCCATCAGTTTCCTGATCGCAGTAGAACTGCGCCGGGCCGCTCATCTGCGGGGTGTACAGCCAGTAAGTGCCAGAGGAGGCGGAAGGATTAACCTGCTTGACCTCGTAACAGGAAGCAGCCGCCTTATCGCTGCTGGAACCGTCATGGGTTCCGGTCGCAGCCGAGGCGGGAGTAGTAGGAGTAAGAGGTGCCGCAGTAAAAGCAGTACCAAAAGCGAGTGCGAAAGCACCCCACTTCTTAGCAGACCATGAATGGGCATGGCGCTTTTCAGCGGGTTTGTTCGTGTATGTGGTTGTCATATGCGTCTTTCTGATGCGACGTTCCGGAAGAAACATCGAAAGATACGGTGAATTTAGCGCACTAGAAAAACCGCAGTAAATACTGAAAACCTGAGGTTGGTTGGAAGAGGTAAACAGAATCCGGAAGGGGATATACTGTCTGGTTTTTCTCTAAGTGTTAATGATTAGGGTACAGGATTAAGCTGTGAAAATAATGGTGCACAAAGTGCAAAGATGCCCGTGGATGTGTGATTTGCACCCCATGTGATGAACGTTGTGGCACAGGAACGGACACGGAAGAAAACCATACTCAAATATCACCCACGAAAGCGACAACCGAGTGCAAAAAGGAATATATTCCATCGCAGAAGAATACAAGAGAAAAATGCCAGAAAAAGCGGACAAGTCCTACAATGGAAAAGCCGCAAAAAACACCCCAAAACGCACAAAAAGCACCATGAAATAAAGGCAAATTCACTCGGACGCCCCAAACCGGCACCGCCCAATACCGACTATCCATAGCAGCCCTCCACCAGCTCAACCGCCGCAAGCGAAGACCCCAGACTCAGGAGAACCCGTGAGCACCACCCGAAAAGCTACTGCACAGCCCCTCGAGGCACCCCTGCACCCCCTCCTGAACACCCTCAACCAACTCAGCAGCTGGGCCGCGATCCGCACCGCAGCCTCCGCACAGCCCGCTGAACGTAGCGCACGCACCCTCATCGGCGCCGTCGCCGGAACCCACGCCGCGCTCATTGCAGACATCTCCACCGCAGTACGCGATACCACCGCTGAAGCGCTCAGCCTCATCATCGCCCCCACCGACCGCCAAGCAGAAGACCTCGCCGCAGCCCTGCGCTCCTACCTGCCCGCCGCCGACATCGCGCTCTTCCCCGCCTGGGAAACCCTGCCCCACGAACGCCTCTCACCGCGCTCCGACACCGTAGGCCGCCGCCTGCAGGTACTGCGCGCCATGACCGGGGATGCGGCTAAACGCCCCCAGGTTGTTATCGCACCCGTACGCGCCGTCATCCAGCCCATCGTCACCGGCATCGAAAAGCTCGAACCCGTGCACCTGGTCCGCGGCGAAGAATACCCCTTCAAAGATGTGGTGCGTGGCCTCAACGACGCCGCATACTCCCGCGTAGACCTGGTCGCCAAGCGCGGCGAATACGCCGTACGAGGCGGCATTATCGACGTCTTCCCGCCCACCGCAACTACCCCCGTCCGCCTCGAATTCTTCGGCGACGAACTCGACGAAATGCGCCACTTCTCCGTCGCCGACCAGCGCACCCTCAGCGGGGGAGAAGAGCTCACCGAACTCACCCTGCTGCCCTGCCGCGAACTGCTCATCACCCCCGAGGTCATGAGCCGCGCCGCACGACTGAAAGCCGACTACCCGGCAGCCGCAGCCATGCTTGAGAAGATTGCCGGCGGAATCTACGTCGAAGGCATGGAATCACTCACCCCGCTACTCATCGAATCCATGAACACCCTCACCGAGCTGTTGCCGGCTGGGTCCATGATCATTAACGTCGAACCCGAGCGTGTGCGCGCCCGCGCCGAAGACCTCGTCGCCACCAACGAAGAATTCCTCGCCGCCGCCTGGGACACCTCCGCAGAAGCCGACGCAGTAGCACCCATCGACCTCGGCCAGCTCCGCATGAGCGACAGCGGATTCCGCACCATCGACCAAACCACCACACAGGCACTCGAAGCCAAACTCAGCTGGTGGGAAATCACCGAACTCGTCACCGACGCAGACCTGCTCGAAGACGCCGCCGCAGGCGCACTCGAAAACCAGAGCATTGCCGACGCCATCGAAGATGGCATCGACACCTACACCGTCAATGCCACCCCCGCAACCGCATTCAACGGTTCCGTCGAACGCATGCTCAGCCAGGTTGGCGAGCTCATCCAGCAACAGTGGACCGTCCTCGCCCTCACCAACGGCCGCGGCTCCACCGACCGCCTCATCGACCTCTTCCACTCCGGCGAAGGGGCACCCGCCGTACCCGCAGCCCGCCGAACCAGCCTCGAAGCCGACCCCGCCGGGGACCTCGAACACGGCATCGTCGAGGTCTGCGAGGCGCCCGCCTCCGCAGGCTTCCTCATCGAGGAGGCGAAGCTCGCCGTCTTCACCGAAGCCGAACTACTCGGCCGCCGCGGCACCTACGCACCCCGAGGCGCCGCCGGACAGAAATTCAAGACACGCCGCCGCCGCAACGCAGTTGACCCGCTCGCGCTGAACCCCGGCGACTACGTGGTGCACGAACGCCACGGCATCGGCAGGTTTGTCGAGATGACCTCCCGCCCGGTGGCGGGCGCCTCCCCGGTCAACGGTGTGCAGCCCATGAAGGAATACCTGGTCATCGAGTACGCCCCCGCCAAGCGCGGTGGTGCACCCGACCGCCTCTTCGTGCCCTCCGACCAGCTGGACCTGATCTCTAACTACGTGGGTGGCGAGAACCCGAGCCTGTCCAAGATGGGCGGCAGCGACTGGGCTAAGACCAAGTCCCGCGCCCGCAAGGCAGTCAAGGAAATCGCCGCCGACCTGGTGAAACTCTATTCGGCACGCCAGGCATCGCGCGGTCACGCCTTCGCCGCAGACACCCCCTGGCAGCGAGAGCTGGAAGAGTCCTTCCCCTACAACGAGACTCCCGACCAGCTCACCGCCATCCACGAGGTGAAGGAGGATATGGAGAAAGAAATTCCCATGGACCGCCTCATCTCCGGCGACGTGGGCTTCGGCAAAACCGAGGTCGCCGTACGTGCCGCATTCAAGGCGGTGCAGGACGGCAAACAGGTTGCAGTGCTCGTACCCACGACCCTGCTCGCTCAGCAACACTACGAGACGTTCAGCGAGCGCTTCTCGGGCTTCCCCGTGAAGATTCGTGTGCTTTCCCGCTTCCAGAAGGCGAAGGAAACCCGCCAGATTACCGAAGAAATCGCCTCCGGTGCGGTGGACGTGGTGATCGGTACCCACCGCATCCTCTCGGACAGCGTAGTGTTCAAGGACCTGGGCCTGGTCATCATTGACGAGGAACAGCGCTTTGGCGTGGAGCATAAGGAAAAGCTCAAGCAGATGCGCACCAACGTGGACGTGCTCGCCATGAGTGCAACCCCGATTCCGCGCACCCTGGAAATGTCGCTAACCGGTATTCGCGAGACCTCCACCCTGGCCACCGCGCCGGAGGAGCGCCACCCCGTGCTGACCTTCGTCGGTCCGCGCACCGACAGCCAGATTACCGCCGCAATCCGCCGTGAGCTCATGCGTGAAGGACAGGTGTTTTTCGTGCACAACCGCGTGGCTGACATCGACGATGTTGCCGCGGAAATCGGCAAGCTCGTGCCGGAGGCGCGCATCGCCACCGCCCACGGCCGCATGAGTGAATCGCGCCTGGAGCAGATTATTGTGGACTTCTGGGAGCGCCGCTTTGACGTGCTGGTGTGCACCACCATCGTGGAGACCGGCCTGGATATTTCGAACGCGAATACCCTCATTGTCGACCACGCCCAGAACTACGGTCTGAGCCAGCTACACCAGCTGCGTGGCCGCGTGGGCCGTGGTCGCGAGCGCGCCTACGCCTACTTCCTGTACCCGGTGGATAAGACCCTCGGCGAGATTGCGCACGAGCGTCTGAAGGCGGTGGCGACCCACAATGAGCTGGGCGCTGGCCTGCAGCTTGCGATGAAGGACCTGGAGATTCGCGGTGCCGGCAACCTGCTTGGCGGCGAACAGTCCGGTCATATTGCCGGTGTTGGTTTTGACCTGTACCTGCGCCTGGTCGGCGAGGCGGTCGCAAACTACCGCGGCGAGAAGGAAGAGCGCGAGGTCGAGACGAAGATTGACCTGCCCGTCAACGCGCATATTCCGCACACTTACATTGATTCTGAGCGTCTGCGCTTGCAGGCATACCGTCAGATTGCTGCCGCCGATACCGAAGAGAAGATCGCGGAGGCTCGTGAGGAACTGGTCGACCGTTACGGCGAGCTGCCGGAGGCGGTAGAGAACCTGCTTGCCGTGGCGACGGTGCGTATGCACGCTCGTGCCGCCGGTATTCATGAGCTGGTGGTGTTGGGGCCGAAGGTTCGCGTGGTAACCGCTACGCCGCTGCCGGAGTCCCGCCAGATGCGTCTGAAGCGCGTGTACCCTGGCTCCACGCACGCCCAGCCGAAGGGTATGGACACCTGGCTGACGCTGGTTCCGCGCCCGAAGACCATGCCGGTGGGCGGCAAGGACCTGGTGGACGGCGCGATGCTGCAGTGGGCTGAGAAGTTCATCAACTCGATTTATGCCGAGAAGCCGCAGGCTCTCGAGGAGTAGAGACCTACAGGGGTAGGTGTCGCCCTGTCATATCGGGCGGCCGAACCATGATGCCGAACCATGAAGATGCTCGCCGTGCAGGTTGCCACAATATGGCATATCTGCACGGCGAGTGCGTTTGCCCCGTAGGGGCGGCATAGCTCACAATTAAGGCATGACTTCAAAGGTGAACTACGCATCTCAGCGAATTGTAATTATTGGTGGTGGCCCCGGCGGCTATGAGGCAGCGATGGTGGCTGCCGCATCCAACGCGGACGTGACTTTGATCGAACGCAACGCCATTGGTGGCGCCGCCGTTCTGACTGACGTTGTGCCCTCTAAGACGCTGATCGCTACGGCGGATATGATGACCCGCTTCTCCGAGGCGGGTAGCTTGGGCATTGAAAACACGAAGGGTAAGGCGCCGCAGCTTCGTGTTGATATGGACCGCGTGAACCGCCGAGTCCGCGACCTGGCCCAGCAGCAGTCTGCCGACATTAAGCGTGCCCTGGCCTCTGCTGGTGTGAAGATTATTCACGGTACCGGTAAGCTTCTTGACCGCCACACCGTGCAGGTGACCGATGAGGCGGGCCTCGTCTACCCCCTGCACGCAGACTTTGTGCTGTTGTCGGTGGGTACGCATCCGCGTGAAATGGCGACCGGTATGCCCGATGGCGAGCGCATCCTGACCTGGACTCAGCTGTACAACCTCTCCGAGGTTCCCGAGGAGCTGATTGTGATTGGTTCGGGTGTGACCGGTGCCGAGTTCGCGTCGGCGTATAACGGTCTGGGCTCGAAGGTGACGCTGGTGTCTTCGCGTGACCGCGTGCTTCCCGGTGAGGATGAGGACGCAGCTCGCGTGCTGGAGGACGTCTTTGAGCGTCGCGGCGTGCGAGTGATGCCGCGTTCCCGTGCGGCTGCTGTTGAGCGTACTGAGGATGGCTCCGGCGTTATCGTGACCCTGTCGGATGGTCGTAAGGTTTCTGGCACTCACTGTCTGGTTGCTATTGGTTCGATTCCGAACACTGAAGATTTGGGCCTGGAAGACATCGGTGTTGAGCAGACCCCGAGCGGCCATATTAAGGTGGACGGCGTGTCCCGCACGAGCGTGAACAGCATTTACGCCGCCGGTGACTGCACGGGTGTGTACCCGCTGGCTTCCGTGGCTGCGATGCAGGGCCGTATCGCTATGGCGCACATCCTCGGTGATGCGGTGCGTCCGCTGCGCACCGATAAGGTTGCCGCGAACATCTTCACCTCCCCGGAAATTGCGACCGTGGGTGTGAGCGAGAAGGACCTTGCCGAGGGTGCCTACCGCGGTGACGCGGTGACCCTGCAGTTGAGCACCAACCCGCGCGCGAAGATGATGGCGATGCGCGATGGCTTTGTGAAGATTTTTGCTCGCCGTCACTCCGGCACCGTCATTGGTGGCGTTGTGGTTGGTCAGCGTGCTTCCGAGCTGATTTACCCCATTGCCCTGGCGGTGGAGAAGAAGCTCGCGGTGGATGATCTGGCGGATACTTTCACGGTCTACCCCTCGCTCTCTGGCTCTATTGCTGAGGCGGCACGCAAGCTGCACACTCGCGGTCTGTAAGGCTCAAAACCTGTTAGGTGCTGAGCTGGGCGTTCCCCGCCTGGCGCAGCATCCCGGAACAGTATAAAAGCGGTGGGGGCCGCCTCCTGAATTCCTTGGATTCAGGAGGCGACCCCCACCGCTTTGCCGTAGAGACGCTTTAGCCCCTGCGAAGTTTTACTTCGTGGTGCTGACAGCGTTCATGTCCACGTCACGGGTCTCGTGAGTGAGCAGGATGAAGACAACGCTCAGGATCGAGGCGAACGCCAGGTAGCCGCCCACGGCACCCACACCGTAGGAGGTGTTCAGCCAAACAGCCACAAACGGGGTCAGCGCCGCACCGAGGATGGACGCCACGTTGTAGGCGATACCGCTGGCGGTGTAACGCACGTTGGTGGGGTACAGCTCCGGCAGGTACGCGGACATGGAACCGAAGGACAGACCCATCAGGCACATACCGATAAAGATGAAGAGGGTAACCACTGCGGCGTTTGCGTTCGCGCCGGTACCAACAACGGAGGGGGAGATGAACAGACCGAAGGACAGACCGAAGACCGCCATAGCGACGGTGGTCCACAACTGCTGGGTGCGGCGGCCGTACTTATCAGCTAGCCAACCCGAGATCGGGATGAAGATTGCGAAGCCGATGATGGAAATCAGCTGAATAATCAGGAACTCGCGGTAGGGGATAGCCAGGCCGCCCTTATCAGCCTTGCCGATACCGTAGGAGAGAACCCAAGCGGTCATCAGGTAGAACAGAACGTAGCACGCCACCATGATGAAGGTGCCCTGAATCATGGGCCACCAAGCGACCTTGAACGCCTCAACGAGCGGGGTCTTCACCTTCTCGTTGTTAGCGGCAGCCTTGGCGAAGACGGGGGTCTCCTCTAGCTTGAAACGAACGTACAGGCCAACGGCGACCATCACGATGGACAGCAGGAACGGAATACGCCAACCCCAGATGAGGAAGGGGTGATCAAGGTTCTTACCGTCGGTTGCGGAGTTGAAGGAAATCCAGCTGGTCAGCAGCAACATGAAGCCGTTGGCGAAGACAAAGCCGATGGGCGCGCCGAGCTGAGGCCACATGGCGGCGCGTGCACGCTTACCTTCCTCAGCGTATTCGCTGGCAAGCAGTGCCGCGCCGGACCATTCGCCGCCCAGACCCAGGCCCTGGCAGAAACGCATAATGGTCAGCATGGTCGGTGCCCACAGACCAATCTGGTGGTAGGTGGGCAGCAGGCCGATGATGAAAGTCGCCAGACCCATGGTCAGCAGCGCACCAACGAGGGTTGCTTTACGACCGATCTTGTCGCCGAAGTGACCGAAGATTACGGAACCGAGGGGGCGGGCAATGAAGGCGACGCCGAAGGTCGCGAAGGAAGCCAGAAGTTCGGTGGTTGCGTCCTTCGAGGGGAAGAACAGCACGGGGAACACAGCCACTGCTGCGGTGGCGTAAATGTAGAAATCGTAGAACTCGATGGTGGTACCAACGAGCGAGGCGAGAATAACTCGACTGCGAGGAGTCGTATTCTTCACCGATGCAGCAGACACTTTCGTGTCGGGTGCAGAGGTGCTCATAAGGAAAACTCCCGAAATGGTGAACTGTGTGTACAGGTGGAGCCGGGGCGTCCGTTACCGGTCAGCGCGTGAGGCGGGTGTGCCGTAGGCGCGTATCGGGTGCCGTGACCGCACCGGGTGGGTGCGGTGGGCGTAGGAATCTGAAAGGCTCCTCTAAAGTGCAACATTATAACTCTGTTCAGAAAAGACCCAACAAATACAGCCACTATCTGGACATAATCGCAATAAGGGGGCCGCTCAAACCCCACAGAAGCAGACAAGAGCGGACATGGAAAATCCCCCGGAAAGATACGAGACATTACCTCATACCCTTCCGGGGGATTCGTATAGCCTATAGCGCTTGCAGTCGCGAGACCTCAGTATCGAGATAGAGCGTTACTTAATGGTCGCCAGCACCGCACCGGAGGTGACGGTATCGCCGGCCTTAGCCGACAGGCCCGAAACCTTACCCGCCTTGTGCGCGGTAATGGGCTGCTCCATCTTCATCGCCTCCAGCACCAGAATAAGGTCGCCCTCAGCGACGGTATCGCCGTCAGAAGCCGCTACCTTCACGATGGTGCCCTGCATGGGGCTGGTCAGCTCGTCGCCGCCACCCTTCGCCGCGCTACGTGCCGAACGGGACTTGCGGGTCTTGGATGCGGGCTTAGCGGCAGGCTTAGCGCCACCGCCCAGATCGGGCAGGGACACCTCCATGCGCTTGCCGTTGACCTCAACAACCACGGTGGTGCGCTCGTCCTCATCGGAGTCCACGCTGCCGGGTGCACCGGAGTACATGGGGATGGTGTTGTTGAACTCGGTCTCAATCCAGCGGGTGTGCACCTTGAACTCGCCGCCCTCAGCCGGTGCGAAGGCGGAGTCATCCAGCACGACGCGGTGGAACGGGATGACGGTGGGCATACCCTCAATGGTCAGCTCAGCCAGGGCACGGCGGGCACGCTGCAGAGCCTGCTTACGATCTGCGCCGGTAACAATGAGCTTAGCCAGCATGGAGTCGAAGTTACCGCCGATAACGTCGCCAGCCACGAAGCCCGAATCCCAGCGAACACCGGGGCCGGTGGGGACGGTCATCTTCTCGATAGTGCCGGGGGCGGGCATAAAGGAACGGCCCGCATCCTCACCATTAATACGGAACTCGAAGGAGTGACCGCGCAGAACCGGGTCCTTCTCCTCAATCTTCTCGCCGCGGGCAATACGGAACTGCTCACGAACCAGGTCCAGACCGGAAATCTCCTCGGAGACGGGGTGCTCCACCTGCAGTCGAGTGTTGACCTCAAGGAAGGAGATAGTGCCGTCGGTGCCGACGAGGAACTCACAGGTGCCGGCACCCTGGTAGCCAGCCTCACGCAGAATTGCGCGGGACGCCTCGTACAGGCGCTCGTTCTGCTCAGCGCTCAGGTAGGGTGCGGGTGCCTCCTCAACGAGCTTCTGGTTACGGCGCTGCAGGGAGCAGTCACGGGTGGAAACCACCACAACGTTGCCGTGCGCATCCGCCAGGCACTGGGTCTCAACGTGGCGGGGCGAATCCAGGAAGCGCTCGATGAAGCACTCACCGCGACCGAACGCCGCGGTAGCCTCGCGAACAGCGGACTCGTACATCTCAACAATGCTCTCGCGGTCGCGTGCCACCTTAATGCCGCGGCCACCGCCACCAAATGCGGCCTTCACCGCAATGGGCAGACCGTGCTCATCCGCGAAGGCGACAACCTCATCGGCGGACTTGACCGGGTCCTTGGTGCCGGGCACCAGGGGAGCGCCCACCTTCTGCGCGATGTGGCGTGCCGCCACCTTATCACCCAGCTGGGTAATGGACTCGGGGGAGGGACCAATCCAGGTCAGGCCAGCGTCAATGCACTTCTGCGCGAACTGCGCGTTCTCAGAAAGGAAACCGTAGCCGGGGTGCACAGCGTCAGCGCCGGAGCGGCGAGCGATTTCAATGAGCTTGTCCATGACCAGGTAGGACTGTGCCGCGGTGGCGCCGCCGAGAGCGTAGGCTTCATCGGCGAGCTTCACGTGCTGGGAGTCGCGGTCGGGGTCAGCGTAGACGGCGACGGTCTGCAGGCCCTCATCGCGGGCTGCACGAATCACGCGGACAGCAATTTCGCCGCGGTTAGCGATCAGAATCTTGCTGACCGGGCCGGTGTGACGGCCGGGGACTGCAGTAAATTTCTTGGCGGCTTCTGCCTGGTGCTGAGTCACTTAAAGCTCTCCTTTAATCTCCTGCTCCAAGGATACATCGGCAGGATTGGCGAATATAACGCGCATCATACTGTTCTATCTTATCGATTGGTGTTCAATAATGTGTATTTCAGGGCGCGCTTTGAGACAGATTTATACGATTGCGCTGGATCTAATCCTCATCCTGGGGCGCTAACCACAACTCGGTCACCGCGACCTCGCGGCGGCGCAACATATCGCGTAGCGCGTGAATGGACAGGCCCACCACCGTGTGGAACTCACCCTCAATACCGCGAATAAACGCCGAACCGTAACCGTCCAGGGTGAAGGAACCGGCTACCCAGAGCGGCTCACCGGTAGCAATGTACGCCTCAATTTCTTCGGGGCTGAGCGTATCAAAGTGGACGGTGGCGCTACGTAGTTCAGAAACGGTGGGCAACTCAGAAGTAGCGGACAGCTCGGCACCTGGCTCAAGACCGCGCAGATCCACGAGCGCGTGACCGGTGTGCAGCACACCGTAGTTGCCGCTCATTGCGCTGATGCGCTCGCGTGCCGCCTGAGCGGTGTGAGGCTTGCCGTAGGCAACACCCTCAAACTCGAAGACCGAATCGCAACCCAGAACCAGCGCATCGCGCACACCCTCGGCGGCGAGTTCAGCGGCAACTGCCTGTGCCTTCAGCTGCGCCAGCAGGGATGCGGTTTCAGCCGGGGTGAGTCCCGCACGTCCCTGTGCTCGCGCCTGTTCGTTGGCGGTAGCGAGTGCGGCGTCCTCATCTACGGAAGAGACGCGCACCGTGAACGCGATGCGGGAGTCTTCCAGGAGCTTGCGGCGTGCCGGGGATGCGGATGCAAGAATCAAACGGATCGGTGTGGTACTCATAGGTTCTATTTTAGAGCCTTGCGGGTGAGCCTTACCCTCGAGTGCAGATTGAAGGGTGTCAAGAAGCTGGGGGAATGGGTAGAAAAGTAAGGGGGGGACGAAAAGAGCGTGTCCCATCCCCCTCAACCACGTAGGAGATGGAACACGCCGTTCAAAATCATAACTCTTCTCAATCGTTAAAGAAAAAAAGAATCAATAGTGACACTTTTATGACGTTTGACAAATGTATTTTGCCCGTGCTGTGCGCTCATGCTGGGGGCATGGGTGGCGGAGAAGCAACACGGCGCTAAGCGGTACCGCCTAGCGCCGTGTGCGTGAGCCTTCGTCAGATTAGCGGCGTACCGCGCCTGCGTCCTCTACTTCGTGAAGTCGCTGCGCCTCGCCGGCGATGCGCTCATCGTAGAATTCCTGAGCCACGAAGCCGCCCTCAGAACGGGGAGCGTTGTAGAGCTCCTCATCCAAAATGCCCTCGCGGCGAGCCACAATCGCGGGAACCAGAGCCTGACCGGCAACGTTCAGAGCGGTACGACCCATGTCAACGATCGGGTCAATCGCCAGGAGCAGACCCACACCGTCCAGGGGCAGACCCAGAGTGGAAAGGGTCAGGGTCAGCATCACGATAGCGCCGGTCGTACCGGCAGTCGCAGCCGAACCGAGCACGGACACCATCACAATCAGCAGATACTGGGTGAAGTCCAGCTGAATACCGTAGAACTGAGCCACGAAAATCGCGGCAAGAGCCGGGTAAACCGAAGCGCAACCATCCATCTTGGTGGTCGCACCCAGCGGAACCGCGAAGGATGCGTAGGCGCGGGGAACACCCAGGTTGCGTTCGGCAACGGTCTGGGTCATCGGCATCGAACCCATCGAAGAGCGGGACACGAAGCCCAGCTGAAGCGCCGGCCACACGCCCGAGAAGTACTGTCGGACCGACAGACCGTTCGCGCGAACAATAATCGGGTAGACCACCAGGAAGACCAACAGCAGGCCAATGTAGAGTGCGATAACGAACGCGACCAGCGAACCCATCGACGCCCAACCGTACGCGAACACTGCCTTAGCAATCAGACCCACGGTGCCCAGCGGTGCCAGGCGAATAATCCACCACAGAATCTTCTGAATAATCGCCAGGGCGCTCTTGACCACGTCAATGAACGGCTTGGCCGCCTCGCCGACCTTCAGCGCGGCAATGCCGACCGCACCGGAAATGACCAGAATCTGCAGTACGTTAAAGGATGCCGACGCGGTGATGCCGGAATCACCGGACTTAGCGCTGACGCCCAGACCCAGGAAGTTCACCGGGATTAGACCGGTCAGGAATGCGGTCCACGAACCGGTCGAGCCGGTGTACGCCTTGCCCTGCACCTGTGCGCCCACGCCCGGCTGAACGATCAGGCCCATCGCAATACCAATGAGCACCGCGAAGAACGCGGTAATCGCAAACCAGATGAGCGTGTTAACCGCCAGGCGTGCCGCGTTCGTCACCTGCGACAGGTTAGAGATGGAGGCAACCACGGCGGTGAAAATCAGCGGAACAACGGCCGCCTTCAGCAGAGTGACGTAGGAGGAGCCGATGGTATCTAAGGTCACCATGAGCCAGTTGGGGTTGCTCTTCGCGTCCCCACCCAGTGCGAGGGCGAGCGCGCCGAGAACAATACCCAGAATGAGTGAGGCAATGATTTGGTTGCCGAAAGAAGTAGCCCACTTGGGCAGACGTGAACGAGATGATGCATGCGGTGTAGACATGTGGCATACTCTAAAACTTTTGCGCGCTCCGGCGCGAGTTTGTGTGAAGAAGTGTTTCAACCCGGTGCAGTGTGGGGGATACGTGACGAATCGTGACCTTCCAGACCTGCCGGTAGAGCAGCCAACAGGGCATCCAGACAATCCGCAACAGGCGGGTACGCGGCGGCTACTTGGTGTTGATGATTAATAGGGGAGTCACGGCAAAAGCAAACAGCAGGGAAACAACTGCGCAACATGCGGCGAAGCTTCCTGAGATTTTGCCGTCAGCTAAGAACCCGAAAGCTGTGGCTTGATATGCTGGAATCACACCGATAGTCCGGCGAAAGTCGCCGGATGATGCTGTACCCACTCAGCTTCATGTACGCGTTGAGCGTTACGCCACGCACCACCCCTCAAGGAGAGATGCATGAGTTCTGCTCCCCAATACCCCGGCGGAACCACCACCCCCAACGGCCCGAAGAAGCCCCGCAATCGCATGGAAGCGGTTGCAGATTTCGCTACCCGCGCCGCACAGACCTCAGCCCAGCAGACCCTGAACCTGGGCGCGACCCGCCCCGGCATCGCCAAGATGATTGCCGTAGCTGGCGCTGGCGTGCTGCTGGTTGGCGGTGGCATCTTCGCCTATAACTCCATGCACCAGGAAGAGAACGCGTTCCTGTCGCAGGGCGAAGAGTACGCCCGCGTCTGCCAGGACGCGAAGACCGGCCTGCGCGTGGAAGATAGTGAATGTGAGAAGGCAGGCGTTCAGGAGCCGACCGACTCGCCCTCGGCCTCTTCCACGGAGTCCTCAAGCTCTTCTGGTTCTTCCGGTTCCTCCAGCTCCTCGGGCTCTTCTGGGTCGTCGGGCACTTCTGGTTCGACCACCACCCACAATAATTCGAATGCGTTCCTCTGGTACTACCTGGGTCGCCAAAGTGCCGCTAATTCTTCCGGATCCCACTACATTCCTCCTGTAGGTTCCAAGCTTTCCGGAGGTAGCACCACCCGCCCCAGCAACGGCACCGTCTATAGTGGCGTGTCCTCCAAGGGCGGCGGCTTCGAGGACTCCTACCGCACCGCGAAGAAGTCCTCCACCGTTTCCTCCGGCAAAGTAACCAGCACCAATAACTCCGGTAAGACCTCCTCGGTGCGTAATAAGACCACCGGCTCGGTCTCCAGCGGTAAGCAGGGCACCAGCAATAGCGGTAGCACCGGCTCCTACAGCAAGTCGAACACCTCCAAGTCGGGTTCGTCCTCGAAGTCCGGTTCCTCGTCGAAGTCGGGTTCTTCGTCCAAGTCCGGCTCGTCCTCGAAGTCCGGCAGCAAGGGCGGTTTCGGTGGCGGCTCCAAGTCCGGTGGCGGTACCTCCGGCGGCTAAGCCATAAGCCATCACGCTGAATGCGGGCAGGGACTGAACGGTCCCGCCCGCATTTTCCTCACTATTTTCCATTTACTACTTCGAAGGAGCCTAGCCCCTCATGCGCCGTGAAGAATTTCCCGTCGGCCGACCCGACTGGGAGAACGTCATCGTTGAGGAAGGCCTCACCTACAGCGTGGACGGCCCCCACGACACCGACCACTATTGGAACGAATACGCCGCCTACATTTTCAGCCCGCAAGAAATGGACTCTGTGCGCGGCCAGGCGGAAGAAATGCACCGCATGTGCCTGGAAACCGTCGAGTACATTGCCTCCGGCGCGTTCGGCACCCTTGGTCTGCCCCAGGCGGCGTTCAACCTCGCCGTAGAATCATGGAACCGCCGCGACGCTGACTTCTACGGACGCTTCGACTTCACCTATTCGGGCGTGCCCGGCGACCCCATGAAGCTGCTCGAATACAATGCCGACACCCCCACCGGCATAGTGGAGGCGGCGGTCAGCCAGAAAACCTGGGCGAAAGACCAGCGCCTCGACACCCGCGGCTACGCCCACTGGGGCGAAATTGGCGAAGCCTTCACTAACCGTTGGCGCCACATCTTCGCCCCCGAAATCACCGCCGGTGTGCAGCCCGTACTGCACCTGGCGCACGTGAGCCCCGAGATTGACGAGAACAATGAGGACTACAACAACCTCTGGCTCATCGCCTACGCGGCACAGCAGGCGGGCATTAAAACCCACATGATTCCCATCGACGAAGTCATCTTCAACGAAGAAACCAAGAGCTGGGAAGACGCCCAAGGGCGCGCCATCACCAACCTCTTCAAGCTCTACCCCTGGGAAGACCTGGTCACCGACAGCGAAGCAGGCTACGACAAACTCCTCTTCGCCTACCACGGTGCCATGGACCGCTGGATCGAGCCGGCGTGGAAGATGTTCCTCTCCAATAAGCTGCTGCTCGCCGCGCTCTGGGATAAGTACCCGGGCCACCCGAACCTCGTACCCACCTACGCGGGCCACCGCGGCGGCATGCGCAACTGGGTTCGCAAGCCCATCTTCGGGCGCGAAGGCGAAGGCGTAGAAATCTACGCCCCCGACTACGACGTCTTCATCAAGCCCGAAGACGACGACTTCTTCGCCAACGCCCCCGAAAGCGAATTCATCTACCAGGAGTACATTCCGGCACCGCGCTACGAAGGCATTATCAACCCGGTCAGCCACCCCATTCTCGGCGTGTGGGTGGTCGATGGACGCACCGTAGGCGTGGGCATCCGCGAATCGAACGGCGCGCTCACCGACTACTGGTGCCGCTTTGCCCCGCACCTGGTGGATCTGAACGACTCCACCGGCATGGGATTCGGCACCACCGACCCCGGCACCGCAAACTTCGGATAGCCTTCAGAAGACATAGCCCCCAGAAGACATATCCTGCAGAAGACACGAAAATACAGCGAAGCCCCCGCATCAGCCGCAAAGCTGAAGCGGGGGCTTCGTCTATAGAGTTCCTAATCTCAAGGCTCTAGTTCAGAGGCTCCAGAGATTCACTCGACGAGGAGCGAGCAGACTAGAGGCTACTCGTCGTCCTCATCGTCGTCATCCTCAGTGTCCAGAGGAAGCATCATCTCATCGGTCAGGGCACGGCGCAGAGTATCCAGACCCACCGAGCCGAGCAGAAGAGCACGCGTGTGGAATGCACGCATGTCATCGCCGCGGCGCACAGCCTGATCACGCAGCTCCAGCCACAGGCGCTCGCCAATCTTGTAGCTCGGCGCCTGACCCGGCCAACCCAGGTAACGCAGGAACTCGAAACGCAGGTGGCCCTCGGACTCGTCCAGGTTCAGCTTCAAGAACTCGTAACCCAGCTCAGAAGTCCAGATGGTGCCCGGCTCAACGCCCAGCTGCTCAGCCCACTCAGCGGGAATCGGCATCTCGCAGTGAACACCAATATCGAAGACCACGCGGGCGGCGCGCATACGCTGAGCGTTCAGCATGCCCATGCGGTCACCCGGATCCTTCAGGTAGCCCAGTTCCTCCATGAGGCGCTCGGCGTACAGCGCCCAGCCCTCACCGTGACCGGACACCCACAGCATGTTCGTGCGCCAGGAGTTCATGGTGCCCTGCAGAGCCGTAGCAATAGCAATCTGCAGGTGGTGACCCGGAACGCCCTCGTGGTACACGGTGGAGGTTTCACGCCAGGTAGTGAACGTGTCCTCACCCTCGGGAACCGACCACCACATGCGGCCCGGACGCGAAAAATCGGGGGAGGGGCCGGTGTAGTAAATACCGCCCTCGTTCGTGGGCGCAATGCAACACTCAATGCGGCGCATGGGGCCGCCAATTTCAAAGTGAGTATCCGCCAGGTTCTCCACCGCGGCGTCGGCGAGCTTCTGCATCCACGCCTTCAGCTCATCGGTGCCGTGCAGCTGACGTGCCGGATCTTCATCGAGCAGCTGCTTCGCACGCTCAATGCTTGCGCCCGGCTCAATCTCCTCGGCAACCTCACGCTGACGAGCGATAATGCTCTCCAGCTCCTTCACGCCCCAGGCGTAGGTCTCGTCCAGGTCAATGGTGGTGCCCAGGAACGAACGGGAGTGCAGGCTGTACGCCTTACGGCCCACAGCGTCGCGGGAGGGAGCGACCGGCTGCAACTTCTCCACCAGGTAGCTGTTGAGGCGGCGGTAGCCTTCCTTTGCGGCCTCGGCACCTGCGGCAGCCTCATCCTTCAGCGAGGGGACAGCCTCGGCGACCTCGGCGGCAAGCTCGTCAAAGAAACCACCGGGAGCGTAGTACGCGGCGGTCTGCTCAATGACAATATCCACCTGGCGGCGCGGGGCGACCTTGCCCTCTTCACGAGCTGCCTCAAGGGTCTGGATGTAACCCTCCAGCGCCTCAGTCACGCGGTGCATACGACCAATAATGTGCTCCCAGTCCTGCTGGGTGTTGCGCTTCATCAGGTCGAAAACCGAGCGCACCTCCTGCGGGACGGAGGCAATATTGTTCATCTGCCAGCCACCAAAGCCAGCCTTGTGCTGCTTGCGGTACAGGCTCAGGCGCTCCTGCAGAGCATCCAGGGTGACCAGGTCAACGTCATCAATAGGCAGGACGTTATCGACCTTCTTCAAAGTCTTCTTTGCAAGGCGCGCGAAAGCCTTCTCGCCGGCGGGCGAGTAATCGGGGTACAGGGTCTCTACGCCCTTACGACCAAGCTCGGTTGCATGGACGGGGTTCAGGTCGAGGACCTTTTCAAAATATTCGTTAGCAATCTGATCGACGTCGGTCAGCGAGCGCTTCAATCGGTAGATGCTGGGAAGTTCCTGGTAAGTGCTCATGTTCATATCCTAACTCAGGGGTGTGCCTTCAACCACGATTTTCGGTGATTTAGCTCGCTTAAACCGGCAATATTACGGGCTGAGCGGCACCGAACACGACGAAAAGGGCTCACCTGTGGACAACTCACCGGGGCGCAGGCGCGAAAATGCCCCGGCTTTCTCCCACCTGAACGTGCAGGAAAGAGAAGACCGGGGCGCCCCCAAGATAGGCTAAAAGCTGCTAGCTGGCGAAGTATTCGCCGTTGAGTTCCAGCAGACCGTTCGTGCCCTCAACCACGCCGAGGCGGTGGGCAATGAGGCGGTCCTGCAGCTCATCGCCGGATACCAAGTCCACCAGAATATTCGGGTACTTGGTCGAGCAGCGGATGAACTCGTCGTACGCCTCATCGCTGAACGGTGCGTTCGTGATGAAGGTGCCGAGCTGACCACCGCGGGCGTGAATCGCCAGGAAGAACGCGGTAATATCCTGCGGCTGAACGCTTGCGGACAGAACACCGCCAGCTGCCGGGCGCAGGGTACGCACGTAGAATGCACGTTCTTTTTCGCCGGTGGCGGGGATTGCCACGCCGTCCACGCCCTGAGCATCCAGAGCCTCTACCGTGTAGCCGCGCATCAGGAACAAATCGAAACCAATGCTACGGAAACGCTCCTCAGACACCTGCGCCAGCGCCGGAGCCAGAGCCTCACGGCGGAAGACCTGACGGTAACGCTTCAGAGCCTCACGCACCTGAGTGGCAGCCACCTGCAGAGCAGTCGAGGGCTCAGCAGCAGAAACAGCCGGAGTGGAAACAACCGGCTGGGCAGGAGCCACAACGGGCGCAGAAACAGCAGGAGTGGACACAGCAGGCTGGGCGGTAGCCTCAGCGACCGGTGCCGCCGGAACCTCAGCGGGTGCCTGGGCAGTAGTCGCCTGGGTAGGAGCCGCTACCGGCGAACCAGCCGGACGCGCCAACAACGCCGGAGAAGCACCCGGCACCGGAGCCAGCGGCTCACGCGAAGCACCCTCACGAGCCGCCAGACGAGCCTGACGCTCCGTCGCGCGCGCCTCCTTAGCAGCCTGAAGAGCCTCCTCACGAGCCTGCAGTTCAGCGGCAATATCCTGAGGCAGCTTGTGCTTGAGCGACTGCGGCGGTAGCGGCGCCATGCGGGCGGTCACCGCCTCCGGAGCACCCTCCGGGAATCGCTTGAGCAGCTCCTTACCCGCCTCGCTCAGCTCGTAACGCTCCGGGTTCTTGCGGGAAGTACGACCGGTACCCTCACGCAGAGCATTCAGGTAGCGCTCGCCCTTCAGCACGTGCATCGCCACCGAATAGCGGTTACGCAGACGCGGGGTCAGCTTATAACGGTGCGGAGCAATCTCACCCTGCAGGTACGGGATATCCAGGGCGAGCTTCAACTCATCGTAGATGTCGTAGTAGGAGATACGCGGGTTCTCCTCCACGAGCTTCAGAATCGGGTACAGCAACTGATGCGGGTACGGCAGAGCATCCACCGCTGCAGGATCCAGCAGAGCCGAAGCCACCAGCTTCTGAACGCTCGGCTCAACCATCTGCGCCAAAGCCGGTGCAAACGCAGGACCCAGCGAGTAGACGGTCTCACGCTCGGAGAGGTAGTGGTGGGCGATCAGCACATCGTAGAGGTAATCCTGCGCGTCAATCTGCACAAAATAGGGGTTCGAGGTCGCCTGCTGGATGCGCTCGTCGCGGTCAAAGACCTGCTCCAGGCTCGGAAGGCTCAGCTCCACATCGGCGCCGTGGTCGTTGAGAGTATCGAGCAGAAGAACGCCCATATGGGTCAGCAGAGCATCGGTTGCGGCAATATCCTCAGCGGTAATCGAGGTGCCCTCATCCTTAACCAGCGCCAGCACGGAGCTCAGCTCGCTTGCGGGCACGCCAGTCTCCTCGTGGCGTGCCACCAGCTCCTTCGCAGACGGGGACAGCGAGTACAGCGTCAGCGGCGAATCCGTGTGCTCGTGAATGGTCTTGGTGCGCAGGTAGCCCTCACGGGTCAGCAGGCTCAACGCCTGAGCAATCACCGGCTCCACGATGCGCTGCTCCAGATACGACAGACCGTACCAACCCTGCACGAAACCGCACTCACGCAGCACCAGCTCGCGAATCTTCACGGGCGCCGCCGCAGGGTAGGACGGGGTAACGCTCAGGACAATGGGCAGAAGCTCACGCACCGTAATGTGCGAGAGCAGAACCGGGTAGAACTGCTTCAGATAGTGCAGGTACACGCCGCTCTGCAGAGGCAGAACCGGCAGAAGAGCCTGCGCCTGCTGTTCCTTCGGGGTACCCAAAAGCTCACGGCCAGCCTCGCTGAGGGTGTAGTGCAGGTTGCCCGGATGCAACTGGCTGAGGGACACCTCAAGATAATCAGCATTGACCAGCGCCGCAATCAGCTTATTGAGTGCCTCACGGAAGAGGACATTGTCACCGACCGCAATGAAACGCTGAGTCATGTTGAAACCCAGGTCCACGCCAACCGGGGTGTACATATCGGGGAAGAAAACCTTCTCGCCACGATCCTGCGCGCGCTCAAAATGGCGGAGCAGAGAGAAAGCCGCCGCAATGCTGAGAGTGCGTGCTTCCTCGGGTAGAGCCTCCCACGAGGTTTCCTGCTGCAAAGAGTGCAATTCGGAATGATCGATATGGAGCATTGTTTTATTCACAAAAGCCACGCCGGGCTCCTTATCTAGTGTTATTTATCGTGCAGGCGTTCTTCATAAAGTGCAGTCATGCGAACGGGAAAATAATCACGAAAGTGAGCGGCACCATCTTTATTTTTGGGCCGGCACTTTGAAATCCCGCAGTGAAGAGAAGCGAAGAGAAGCAGGGTAGGTAGTTTTTTCTCAACCCGTCCCGCTTACGCACCGTCTTCAACGACGAACACTTCAGAAAAGAACGCTATAAATTGGGGTGAAGTGTCTAGACCGTCACGGGTATATTCACTTCGTGAAATAATGCGAAGAATATATAACGCATTACCTTCATTATTGTATCGGCTGGTTCGAGAAATAACCTAGATTTCTAAAACCAGCCGATATGTGAAAAATATCCTCAAGGAAAAGTGAAAATACATTAAGTGAAATGACGTGGGAAATGCATGAAGGCCAGAGATATTCGGAGAGAAATAACTCGCCCCAGAAACACCCCGGCTACTCCAAGCCGCGGGCAAAATACTCCTCGTCAATGCGGTAACCGCACTCGCCCTCACCATCAAGAACACCCACACGGTGACGAATCATCAGCTCCACCAACTGGTGTCGATCAACCAGCGCAATATTGCGAGCGCCGGGCAAACCCTGCAAATACTCGGGAACCGGATGCGCAAAAGCACCGCAGGTCACCAAAACACCCTGCAGGCCGCCGTGCAGAAGCACTGCACCGGCAAGCTTCTGAATCTCGTTGGGGGTGACCTTCATAGTTCCGCAATAATGCTTCACCTGAATATAAATCGGCGCGAAATCCAGGCCATCAGAATAGCGGGCAATAACGTCAACACCCTTATCATCAGCACCGCCGGTTACCTCGGTGTTAAAACCAAGAGCCGTAAAAATATCGGCAACAATCTGCTCAAAATATTCTGGCGTCACCGCGTGAATATGCTGAATCAAATCCTGCGTAAAATGCTCCGCGAACTCAGCCTGAGCGTGAATCACCGGCGAATCGCTGGCACGCAAAATAATATCCAGAGGTGACTGACCGGCGGGCCAGGACCCCGCAGCCTCCGCAGAATTCAAAGCATGCGCAAGATGCGCCGCGCCGGTTGCCTCATAAGCAGCGGTGGCGGCATCAGCATGATCAGCGCCTGAGAAATGCGGCAGAGCATGAAGGACGCCGGTATCAGGAGTGCCAAAAATGAGGCGATGCTCCTCCTGCGCATTCTCCAGTAGCGCGTTCGCCTGCTTCTTCAGCTTCTTCACGCTTTTTGCCGTCAAACTCTGAGAGCACAACGCCTGCACCTGCTTCACCACACGCGGCGGCACCGAACCGTGCAGATGCGGGGTGCAGGTCAGCTCGGCGCCCAGGGGAGTGAGCAGGTACTTCCTCTTCTCCCACGGGGTCAAACGAGGCATAAGCTGGGCATAACGAAGTGCCACCAAGATTTTCAAGGTGGTACGCACAGCCACCGCAAAATCGGTGGATTCAAGAGCCGGTAGGTTCTTCTTCGACCCCAATGCCTTAGTCTGCTGCCGCAACTGCTCGCTAACATAGGCGGCGGTGCGGGGCACAGTCTTCGACAAGCGCCGTAGCGTCGGCAACAGAAGCGTGATATAGACATCCGGTGGGGGCCTATGGTTTTTATTCAGCATCTTTGCCATGGTCCCTGCCAATTTACTAACACTATTGTGATGGTATATACATCGTAGCATCAGGGCGTATCATCATCGCTTTATCGTTTCTAATATGACAAAACCGCAAGAACCAGCGCATTAGATGTACAATAACGCAATATAAATCTTGAATTTGAGGCAAAACAATATATTCCCGTCACACCGGCTGGCGTGACGGGAATATAAGAAGCATAGTTAGCAGCCCGCATTACATGGGGCGAGCGCGCCTCCACGAACCGGGGCCGGGACGCAACGAAACACCCAGGCGCTGACCGCGGTTCAGGATGCGCGAAGCGGCACCCACCAGCAAGTTCTGCTCCTGCTTTGCGGCGCTCGCCTGCATCATCGCAACCACAGCGGTGAGGGCGGCAATCTCCTCCGGAGTGGGGGAGCCCTTAACCACCTTCAGTAGAGGCTCCTGCTCAGCGTCAGCATCTACCGAAGGCTGAGCAGAATCCTTCGGCGGGGCGCTGGATGCGGTATCTGCGTGCGCAGAAGAATGTGCGGAGCTACGCTCAAGCTGCTCGGGGCTCTCAGCAGCCTCCGAACTATCCTTCTTTTTACCGAATGAGAAATAACTCAGCGGGTTGTAGCCTGCCAAAGGCACGCCTCCTTAGAAAACCTAAAATCCTGGGAATGCCCGCGCCACAAGCGGCGCGGGCACAGCGGAAGCCTACAGCGGGATGTTGCCGTGCTTCTTTGCCGGGGTAGACGCACGCTTATCGTGCAGGGCACGCAGCGATGAAATAATGCGCACGCGAGTCTCGCTCGGGGCAATAACCTCGTCAATGTAACCCAGCTCAGCAGCCTGGTACGGGTTCAGCAACTCTTCCTCATACTTGGTGATCAGCTCAGCGCGGCGAGCCTCAACATCGCCACCCTCAGCCGCCAGAGCAGCCAGCTCACGACGGTACAGAATATTCACCGCACCCTGAGCGCCCATCACGCCAATCTGAGCGGTGGGCCACGCCAGGTTAATATCGGCACCCAGCTTCTTCGAGCCCATCACAATGTACGCGCCGCCGTACGCCTTACGGGTAATGACGGTAACCAGCGGAACGGTCGCCTCCGCGTAAGCGTAGAGCAGCTTAGCGCCGCGGCGAATAATGCCGTTGAACTCCTGATCGGTACCGGGCAAGAAGCCGGGAACATCCACAAAAGTCAGAATCGGAATGTTGAACGCATCGCAATGGCGCACAAAACGGGCAGCCTTCTCGGATGCAGAAATGTCCAGGCAGCCGGCGAACTGCATCGGCTGGTTCGCCACAATGCCGACCGTGCGGCCCTCAACGCGGGCGTAACCAATCATCACGTTCGGAGCGTACAGCGCCTGCATCTCCAGGAAATGGCCGTCATCGACCACGGACTCAATGACCGCACGCATATCGTAAGGCTGGTTCGCAGAATCCGGGATGAGAGTATCCAAATCCAAATCGTCCACGCACACCTGCGCCTCCTGGTCATGCTCCAGGGGCAGGGACTCTGCAAGGTTATTCGAGGGCAGGAACTCGAGGAGCTCACGCACAAAGTCGAAAGCGTCTTCCTCGTCCTCAGCCAGGTAGGTGCTGGTACCGGTCACCGAGTTGTGCTGACGCGCACCACCGAGGGTCTCCATGTCCACATCCTCACCGGTCACGGTCTTAATGACGTCCGGGCCGGTAATGAACATGTGCGAGGTCTTATCCACCATGATGATGTAGTCAGTCAGAGCGGGGGAGTACGCGGCACCGCCAGCGCAGGGGCCCATAATGACCGAAATCTGCGGAACCACACCGGAGGCGCGCACGTTCATGCGGAAAATATCGGCAAACATCGCCAGGGAAGCCACGCCCTCCTGAATACGGGCGCCACCACCATCGTTAATGCCGATAACCGGGCAGCCGTTCTTCAGAGCGAACTTCTGCACCTTCACAATCTTCTCGCCGTTCACCTGCGAGAGAGAACCACCGTAAACGGTGAAGTCCTGCGAATACACGGCAACCAGGCGACCGTCCACGGTGCCGTAACCGGAGACCAAACCGTCACCCAGAGGCTTCTTCGCCTCCATGCCGAATGCGGTGGTGCGGTGGCGGGCGAGGGCGTCAAACTCTACGAAAGAACCCTCGTCCAGAAGCATGTCGATGCGCTCGCGGGCGGTGTTCTTGCCGCGTGCGTGCTGCTTCTCAATAGCTGCCTCACCGCTGGGCGCGAAGCTGCGCTCTCGACGTGCATAAAAATCAGCGAGCTTACCGGCGGTGGTGCTCAAGTCAAAATCCTGCTGGAGGTTCTCGGACATTATTCCTCGTTCCTGCTCCACCCGATCGTCGGGAGCCAGTGGTTGCGGTGATAAGGTGCTCAGGTGCCCCGAAGAGCACTCTTGAACAATGTGCATATCTTTCAACTATAGTGCGAACTAGGGCACATATGCCAGGTGAGAAGCCAGAATATCAACACTAGATACACTTTTATGCACCCAACACCCAAGAAGGTGCATACAGTGAACGAAAAGCGCGAAAGAACCGCTCAAAAGAGCACAGAAAACCCCCCTTCCGCCTCGGCAATCCTTGCCTGCGGAAGGGGGTCTACGTTCAAGCTTTCAACGTGAAATGACGCTTAGATGGTGCCCAGGACCGGGTTCCACTCGGTGACGGTGTGAGACAGAACCGCGCCACCAATGTTCATCGGGTCGTTAGCCACAATCTTCTCGGCAGCCTCAGCGGAGTCAACCTTTGCAATCAGCAGAGCGCCGGCGGGGGTCTCGCCATCCAGCAGGGGACCGGAAACAATCAGGTTGCCCGCCTCAATCTGCGAACCAAGGTACTCGCGGTGAGCCGGACGGTACTTCGCCTGCTCCTCGGGAGCAGCGTAAACGTAAGTAATTGCGTAATAAGCCATAGCGGTCTTCTTTCGAGCAGGGCGGAGGAACCTCCGCAGCCGGTCGGTGCTTGATGCACCCTCACTGTCTAATGTACCGTCTCGGGTGCCGGTGGGCATCACCGGCGGCAAGAAATTGGTATGGTGAGAAATCAGTGCGACTCGGTAGAAACCGGCAGATTACGGCGGCAGGTTGATAGCGGGTCTGCGAATTGCAGGACTGATTGAGGTAGGACAGAAAGGTGCAGGCTATGGCTGAAAACATGCATAACGAGAGTGATCATTCGGTTTTGGATGCGCCGCGCATCCGCACCGTGGCGCTGGACGCGGGCTACTCCAGCGTAAACCTCTACGATGAAGTCGACTCCACCACCACCCGCGCCCGCGAGCTACTTATGGACGGCACGGACCCCGAACGCGAACAGCTCGGTGAGCTCTCCGTCTACGCCAGCCTCTACCAAAGCGCCGGACGCGGCCGCCTCGCCCGAGCCTGGACTGCCCCTCCCGGAGCCTGCCTCGCCGCGAGTATCGTGGTGCGCCCGCACGCCTCCGCAGACCCGCTCGCCCGAGAACTCCCCGAAGGCAGCTACCACTGGATGACCCTCATCGCCGGGCTCAGCGTGGTCGATATTTGGCGCAGCTACGGCGTGGATGCCGCCCTCAAATGGCCCAACGACGTCATCGCGCAGGGCGCTAAGGGGTGCGGAATTCTCGCCCAGCTCGTTCCCGAAAGCGGCTCCACCGAGGGGCAGCGCAGCATCATTGTGGGCATCGGCCAGAACACGAACATGTCCGCCGAACAGCTGCCTGTACCCACCGCCACCAGCCTGAGCCTGTGCACCGGTACTGTGATTGACTCCTCCGAGGTGCTCACCCGACTGCTGAGCATCTTCACCCGCCGCTACCGCGCCTTCGTGCGCGCCGGCGGCGACCCGGAACGCCCCGACCCGCTCACCCCTGATAGCCTCAGCCTGCTTGACCAGGCGCGCGCCGCCACCGCCACTCTCGGCGCCAGCGTGCGCATGAGTCTGCCCGACGGAAGCACCGTAGAAGGCGTTGCCGAAGACCTCGACGCGCAGGGGCGAATCCTTATCCGCCGCGAGGGCGGAACTCTAGAGCCCTACGCGGTGGGCGATATTGAGCACCTTCGTCCCGCCAACGGTAGCTACGGAGATTTTCAGCAGGCACACTAGAAGCAGCCCCTAAAATTTCAGCCCGGCACGGCAACACCCCTCAACCCACACCACCTCAACCGGCGCCTCCAGCCGGAATACAACAACCAGCACAGCTAAGGAACACCATGCGTTTGCGCGGAAAACTCAACCCCGGTGAGCATGTCATCATTGCGACCCGACAGCACTACGGTGCCCTGCTGCCCACGCTTGCCTACCTGCTGGTTGCAATCGCCGCATCAACCTTCGCCTCCACGGCACGGTCCTCACCGATTCTGTGGACTCTCGGCACAATCTGTGCGGTAGGTACCCTGCTCGGTGCCGTGCGCACCGCCTGGCGTTGGGCAACCACCTACTACCTGCTGACCACCCACCGGCTCGTGGTGCGCCGCGGCATCATGACCCGCAGCGGAGATGAGTCGCTCTACCTGGACTCCATGGGGGAGCGCTGGGCAAAACAACCCGGTCCGGGAGCCTGGCTGGGGTACGGGTCGGTGTACGTGGTGTGTCGCGGGGTGCACCACCGTCTGACCTACGTGCCCGATCCCAAGCGCTTTGAAAAAGAAATTAAAGCCGCCCGACGCGACTACTACGCCCTGCGCGCTCGCTATATTTAGGCTTCATCGCCTCTGTGACCGAGTTGGGAGGGAACCATCGGGGTGGCTCAGAGCCTAAACTCACCGCTAAATCTGCCGAAAAAATGCGGACTAGAGTATTCTTAAATGTGAATTACTCCACTAAACTATCCTGGGGTGCGGGCGCTTTTGTGACCCAAACGCCACAGCGGAGGGGTATATTAACAAGGCGTTACACGGTGAGCATCATCGCAGTGAGGCAATGCGAAACCCGCAGAGCACAACGGTGTACCACGTAACCTAGCGCCACCACGGTATAAACCAGACAGTATTTTCCGGCAGGGATGAAAGGAACGGCAGCGGCAATGAGCACGGCAGACCGCCATGAACCTGCGCACTCTCCGCAGGACACCGGCGCCACCATGGGCCCCGAAACCCAAATGCTCAACCTCAAAATCCTGCAGAATCTCGCGCAGAATAATATCTACCGCGACGAGGAATCCAAAGCAGGAATCCGAGCCCTCGAAAAGTCGCTCCTGGGACAGGGCCGCCGCTACACCCCCGTAGAAGCCGCAGAATCCGCCGGACTTCCCCTCGAAACCGCCCAGCGCATCTGGCACAACATGGGGTTCCCGACGATTCCCAACCACTCGCCCTACTTCACTGAAACAGACGTGCAGATGCTCGCCGACCTGCAGAAGTTGGACGCAGAAGGCGACATCCGCATGGAATATGTGGCATCCCTCGTGCGCGCCGAAGGTCAACTGACCGACCGCACCGTCGCCTGGCAGATCGAGGCGCTCGTGCACAACATCATGGTCACCGAAAACCTCAGCGATAATGATGCCCGCCGCAAGCTCCTCAAAGACTTCCCGCGCTACCTTGAGGTTCTCGAGCGTCTGGCGCTATACGCATACCGTCGCCAGATGTACGCCGGAATCCTGCGCCTGGGATTGCGCGAAAACAACGTGACCACCTCCGGTCTCTCCCGCCTGCCCCTGGTACGCGGTGTAGGATTTGTGGATCTGGTCTCGTACACCTCTCTGGTCCGTAACCTAGACGCGGCGGCTCTTTCTCAGCTCATCAACCACTTTGAGCAGAGTTGCCTGGACGTTATTGCACCCCTGGGCGGTCGCATTATTAAGACTCTCGGTGACGAAGTTTTCTTCCTCACCGAAACCCCGGACGCCATCGCAGAAATCAGCCTGCAGCTCTCCGAAAAGATTGGTGCCGACCCGCAACTGCCGGATGCACGTGTCGCCTTCATCTGGGGTGAAGTTCTGGCTAACCGCGGTGACGTGTACGGCTCCAGTGTGAACCTGGCTGCGCGCCTGGTCTCCCTGGCTGAACCGGGTACCGTACTGACCGATAATGAGACAGCAAACACGCTCCGACAGGTGGGAAATCGCTATATTCTCACCTCTCAAGGGACGCGAAACGTTAGAAGCTTTGGTAACGTAGACCCCGTGGCGGTGACTCGTCGCGCGAACTACACAATGGAGATAGACCTCTCATGACTGAACTGAAACTACGTACCGGTGGTGCAACGCACCGCGGCGCACATCGAGAAAATAATGAAGATTCGATGGTCGTCGCCGGTTCCCTTTGCGTGGTCGCGGACGGCATGGGAGGCCACGAGGCGGGCGAGGTTGCTTCGCGCCTGTGCGTGCGTCAGCTCGCTTACTCGCCCTTCTTCACCATGCCCGGCGGACGCAGCGAAGGGGAACAGCAGGCCTACGCTGAACGCCTCGCCGCCATTGACGACTCCGACCCCGCCAAGCGTCGTCGCCGCGCCAACACCGTCCTCAACAACGAAATCGTGGGCACCCTGAACCGCCTGCACGATATTCTCGGCGAAACCAACGAAGAAATTAAGCAGGCACTTTCCCGCGCTGGCGGCACGACCGTCACTGGCGCCTGGCTGACCAGCATCGGTGACCGTAACCTGTGGGTTATTTTCAACGTGGGTGACTCCCGAACCTACCGTCTGCTGCGTGAAGACGACGGTATTCACCACTCCGCCATGGAGAAACTGCCCGGATCTGAGGGTTCCGCCTCGCTGGAGCAGGTCACGAGCGACCACTCCGAGGTGCAGTACCTGGTTGACGAGGGTCAGATTACCGCCCTGGAGGCGCTGACCCATCCGCGCCGCAACGTGATTACCCGTGCGCTGGGTACCGGCAACTACTGGGAACCGGACTTCTGGGTTCTGCCCGCCCGCGCCGGTGACCGCCTGATGCTCTGCTCCGATGGCCTTTCCGGTGAGCTTTCGCACGAATACATGGCGCGCGTACTCACTTCGATTCGCCACCCGCAGGATGCCGCTGACGTTCTTCAGCATGAGGCGCTACGCTCGGGCGGCCGTGACAACATTACCGTGATTGTTGCCGACACTGTCGAAGCCTAAACGTCATACTCTGTGATTCACCCCCGCTCTCTTCGGGTACTCGTGCGAGTGCCTGCAGGAGGCGGGGTGAATTGCGTCCGCTTTCAGCACTGTTGAGTGCGGGCGCGAACGACCCTGGCTAGACGTGAGGCGAACATGCTCGCACGGAACCGGGCAATATGACGAGCGATAGGGGAGAGGCGGAGCAAAAACGCTAGACTGGACGGGTGACTGAGAACAACACCACCCAGCAGACTGCCACCGCCGAGAACACGGCAGAGATTACTGAAACCTTGCGTGCCGAGTACGCGGAACTGACCGATAAGATTCGTGCCGCCCGCCGCGCCTACTACAACGAGGACGCACCCTTCCTCTCTGACGCCGAGTACGATAAGCTCTACCGCCGCCTCGAAATTATTGAGGCGGAGCACCCGCTCATCATCACCAACGACTCGCCCACCCAGGAAGTCGGCGGCGAAGCCATCGAGGCCTTCGCACCCGTCACCCACCTGCAGCGCATGTACTCCCTCGAGGACGTCTTCTCCTTCGAAGAGCTGCGCGCCTGGCTGACCAAGACCGAGGAGAGCGCCCGGAACCTCACCGGTAGCGCACCGCAGTGGCTGACCGAGCTGAAGATCGACGGCCTGGCGGTGAACCTGCTCTACCGCAACGGCACCCTCGTGCGTGCGGCAACCCGCGGCGACGGCACCACCGGCGAAGACGTCACCCACAACGTGCGCACCATCGCGAGCATCCCGCAGCAGTTGAGCGGCAAGAACCACCCCGAAGAGATTGAAATCCGCGGCGAAGTGTTCATCTCCTCCGCCGATTTTGAGAAGCTCAACGAGTCCATGATTGCCGCCGGCAAGAACCCCTTCGCTAACCCGCGTAACGCCGCGGCAGGCTCGCTACGCCAGAAGGATGCGGCGATTACCGCTTCGCGCCCGCTGAGCATGTACGTGCACGGCATCGGTTCGCGCACCGGCCTGGATATTGCCACCCAGTACGAGACCTACGATCTGCTCGCCTCCTGGGGCCTGCCCGTGAGCCCCTACAGTGAAATCGCCGCTAACACCGAGGCGGTGTTCGACTTCATTAATAAGTACGGCGAGCAGCGCCACTCCCTGGTGCACGAAATCGACGGCATCGTCATTAAGGTCAACGACTTCGCGACCCAGGCTCAGCTGGGCTACACCTCCCGTGTGCCGCGCTGGGCGGTGGCGTACAAGTACCCGCCCGAAGAGGTGCACACCAAGC